>Ga0209986_10000218_pt1 | contig 53242 bp, 39 predicted proteins | sample BlataG_FD_183168 | JGI IMG/M metagenome (GOLD analysis project Ga0209986, IMG submission 183168) | Deep subsurface microbial communities from Black Sea to uncover new lineages of life (NeLLi) - Black_00105 metaG (SPAdes) (version 2) | ecosystem: Environmental > Aquatic > Marine > Oceanic >... | reverse complement strand
GGCCCCGGGCAACTGATGCTGGCCGTGGCCTCGGGCTCAGCGCTGCCGACCGGCACGGAACTTGTCAGCCTGCCGTTCACCGTCACGTCGCTGGAGTCGTCGACACAGGTGACGATTCAGACGGCCGATCTGAATGAGGGTATGGTGGAATCGCAGAAGGTCAGCGGGGGGTTCACCGCCCTGGTGCCGATTGAATCGGAGGGCGTGGTGGTGCTCAGCCGCAATGCCGGCGGAGCGCTCTATGCTGACAACACCCGGCTGGCCTACCGCGGCTCCGATGTTGGGGACCGATTCCTCAACCGCTGGGCGGTGCTGGCGGCCGACGAAACCAGCCATGGCCCGGCGGTGCTGCTCAAGCAGGATCACGATGCCATGCCGAAGCACCGGCTGCGAGCAGACGACGCCTGGGCTCTCTACGGCGTGTTCGACGGCCTGGGCAACGCCGTCACCCGGAGCCTCTCAGCCGCAGCCAGGGGCAGCCAGGCCCCTGAGGCGGGCGGCTCGACCCCGCGGCAGGCCGCTTTCCGGGACGTGATTGAGTCGCAGGGCAGCGTGACGCTCAGCCGTGATGCCCTCGGGCTACTCTACGCGAACGAAACTGTGATCGCCTTCGGCGGGGTGGCAACGGTCATGGGCTGGCCGGAAGGCACCGGGGGTTACCAGGTCTGGCCGGCGATCGCCGCCGAGACCGTTGACGGCACGAACCAGCTGTTGCTGAAGCAGCCGAAGGGCGAGAGCTATGCGACGTTTGTGTTTGACGCAGCCTGGCAGCAGGTGGCCGAGATCATTGAAACCAGGCTCGACGATCCCTCCGCCCAGGCCCAGCTGTGGGCCGACGAAGTCGCCTTTGCAATCGACATCGATCTCGATGGGGAGATCGGCGGAGCGGGGCTGGATCGGTGAAGCAACCGCGATGCCAGTCTGGTAGTCGCCAGGACACAACCAAACCCGAAATGGGGAAATTCATGAACATTCGCAACACCCTCGCCGTCAGGCTGGCGGCCGCAGTTACCCTTGCAGCGACCGTTGCGATTCCGCCGCTGGCGGTCAGCGGCGTGCCTGACGTCGTGCCTGAACGATCGGCAGCTGCTCAAACAACAGGCCACAGTGCTCTTCACGGTCACGCTCACCACCACGGCCACGAGCACGCCGCAGCCCTCCAGTCAAAGTGCTGCTCGTGCGGCGGGGCGTTTCCGCGGGAGGTTGCCCGGCTGTGCAGCTCATGCTCCAGCAAGTACCGCTCGAAATGCTGTCTCTGCAGCGGGGCCTTTCCCAAGGACGCAGCCCGGTTGTGCAGCTCCTGCTCCAGCCGCTTCCGCAACAAGTGCTTCCTCTGCGGCGGCGCGTTTCCCAAGGACATCGCCCGAATCTGCTCGAGTTGCTCGAGCAAGTATTGAGGAGGACTGGGCTCCGGTGACCGGCTGAGAGCAAGTGGCGATTGCTCCGGCAGCCTGCGGGATTGCGTTCGCGTTTCTCAGGTCTTCGGCAGCAGCCGGCTGAGCAGATCGCTAGCAGACTGTGGAAAAAGTCTGCCGCCGCAGGATGCGGCGATTGGCAACCCCGAAAACCCTCGGCGTTTTCGGGTGTTGCCCAAGTGGGCTATCATTCGCCCGCATTCGCGGGCAAGGGCCATGGATGGCTTTTTCCACGGACAGCTAACCCCGATTGCTTTGGTATGCAGCTCCATTCATCGCTTCGGCTCGCGTCGCCACCGCTCAACCTCTGCCGCCAGCTGGGGGCCGTAGGCGACCGCAATAAATCGCAGCCGAAGTTGCTCGTCACTGATCTCCGGCTCCTGCCGGCGGATTGCCGCAAATGCCATCTGCCGAGCCTGCTCAGAGAGAAAGCGAGCCCGGGCAAACCGTTTGGCCGGTGACAGCCGGCGGATTGCTGCGATCTCAGCCGCGTGAGCCTCCGGCGAGGTGTCGAGAGCGTAGGGCGAAGCGGGCATGACCTATTCCTCGCGGGCTACTTTTCGCGAACCACCGGACCAGCAGTATCGTCACCAAAGCGGCTGCCGCCGTCCACAGCTACCGTCGCTTCCGCGGCTTGGCGCCGACCTTCTCCCGCGGCTCGGCCGGACCTTCGACGAACTTCTCGGCCTGGCCGGTCAGTTCATACAGAAATCGACTCGGTTTGCTCGGCTTGGCCTTGCCCCACTTCATCCGGGTCAGGGCCAGCGACAGCATCAGCCGCTTGCGGGCCCGGGTCACGCCGACGTAGCAGAGCCGCCGCTCCTCGTCGATCGCCGGCAGCCCCTCGTTCACCGCGCGAATGTGCGGAAGCAGATTCTCCTCGAGGCCGACCATCCAGACGCAGTCAAACTCCAGCCCCTTGGCCGCGTGCAGGGTCATCAGCTTGAGCTTGTTGCCCTTGGTCTTGTCCTCCTCAAACCGCTCGGCTTCTTTTACCTCCAGGATCAAATCATCGAGGTAGCGGCGGACCGTAGTCGCCGGGTCAACGCCGCGATGCTCCTGCTCGTGCCGGGCCAGGCCGTTAACCAGTTCCTCCACCGACTGCCAGCGGGCCGCCTGCTCGGCCTCGTCCTCAAACTCCTTGGCGAGGTAGTTTTGATAGCCACTCTGCTCGAGCACCCGTCGCAGCGAGTCGGCCGCCGAACCGTTGCCAGCCCCAGCCTCCGCCGCGGGTGCCAGCCGGATCAGGGCCTCCAGCTTGGCCACCCCGCCTGCTGCCGCTGCCGACAGTCGGCCCGCGTTGCGGGCTTCAAGCAAGGCCGACCAGAGGCTGCGGCCCCCTTCGGCGGCTTCCTTGCGGGCCTTGTCAAGGGCGTTGTATGAGAGCCCGCGGGGCGGCACGTTGGCGATGCGGGCGAGGGCCAGGTCGTCCTCCTGATCGACCAGCAGCCGCAGATAGGAAAGCACGTCCTTGACCTCGCGGCGATCGAAGAACGACCGGCTGCCGACCAACTCATAGGGAATGTTGCGGTGCCGCAGCTCGGTCTCGAAGACACGGGTCTGTTCGCCCGTGCGGACGAGGATTGCCATTTCGCTGAGTGGGGCGACCCGTTCCCGCAGCAGGGCCTCGGCGTCACCGGTGACGCGGCGAGCCTCGTCCACCTCGTCCTGGGCCTGCACGATGGCCGGCTTCAGGCCCGATGGGGCCTTTGAGACCAGTTTCTTGCCGTGCCGCCGGGTGTTGCAGGCGATCAGGGTGTTGGCCGCCTCGATGATCTCAGGCGTCGAACGATAGTTTTCCTCGAGCCTGACGACCGTCGCCCCCGGCCACCGATTGGGGAACTCGAGGATGTGCGAGATCTGCGCGCCCCGCCAGGCGTAGATCGACTGGTCGTCATCCCCCACCACGCACAAGCTTTTGTGGTCGCGGGCCAGGGCCGTCAGGATTCGCTCCTGAATACCGCTGGTGTCTTGATATTCATCGACCAGCAAGTGGTCGAACCGGCTGGCCTCCTGCTGCCGCACTGCCTCGTGCTCGGTGAAGAGCCGATCGACCACCAGCAGCAGATCGTCAAAGTCCACCGCGCCGTTGGCCTGCATCGCCCGCTGGTACCGCTGATAGCCGGCGGCCGCCAGGTCCCACGAGTCATCGGCGTCGGCTGAGAGGGTGTCAAAGACCAACTCGGCCCGCACACCGCGGCTCTTCCAGCGGCTGATCCGGTCGAGCAGTTCAGCCGGCCGCAGCGTCGCCTCGGCCACCCGCAGCTCTTTGAGTACCTTGCGGGCGGTGGTCTCCTGCTCGCCCCGGTCGACGATCACAAACCGGTCGGGGTAGCCCGCCAGCCGGGCGTGCCGCCGGAGAATGCGGACGCAGAGCGAGTGGATGGTCGAGACCTCAGGCTTTGGCGGCGTTTCTTTTCCTCCACCGGCAGGCTTCTGGCGGCGGCCGAAGCGGTTGCCGATGCGGGCCACCATCTCGCGGGCCGCCTTGTTGGTGAAGGTGACTGCCAGAATCCGGTCTGGCGGCGTGCCCCGCTTCACCAGATTGATGATTCGGGCGATCACGACGCGGGTCTTGCCGGTGCCGGCCCCGGCCAGCACCAGCAGCGGACCGGCAGGGGCGTCGACCGCTTGCGCCTGGGCCTCGTTGAGACCCTGCGGCGGGGCGGTGCGGCGGGGAGGAGATGTCCGTATCGGGGGTGCTGGTGCCATTCCTTCTGACTTTAGCACACCCACCTTGTCACCTTGACGATCTGCCACCGGAAGCGTCTATATTGCAAAGGTGTGGTGGCTGGCCGGCCCCGGTGACGGCCAGCGCCAATGCGGAATGGAATCCCCCACGGAGCATGACATGAAGTCGGAACGCCGGCACGAACTCGCGGAGAATGATTTGGCCGACAGCGTCGAGAGCTTGGCTGAACGGTTCAGGCCCTATGTGGCCACGATTCTGACGGCTGCGATCGGCGGCCTGGTCGCCGTCATTGTTGGCCTGTTTGTCTCGTCGCGGTGGGAGGCCAGCCAGGCTGAAAGCTGGGACGCTTGCCTGGCGGCCCTGACCACCGGCAATGAAGAGGCCTTCCGCGAAGTGCTGATCCGCTATCCCGGCACCCCGGCGGCCCAGTGGGCCGAACTGGTGCTGGCCGATCGGGCGGTTTCGGAGGCGACGAGCCTGTTGTTTCAGAAGCTCGACCCGGCTAACGACGTTGCCCAGCAACGGCTGGAGCAGGCCGTCGCCGCATACCAGGGGCTGTTGTCCGAACAGCCGACCAGAATGATTGCCCAGCGGGCCACCTTTGGCCTGGCCAAGGCCCGTGAGTGCCTCGGCGAACTCGACGAGGCACGTCGCGGCTACGAAACCCTTGCCAGTGAATATGCCGACAGCCCAATGGCCGACCTGGCAGCCGCCCGGGCCACTGATCTGGCCCGTGCCGATACCCAGCAGTTCTACGAATGGTTCTTTGAGCAGCGGGCAACTCCGGCAGAACCGGCGGTTGACGACGAGGCGGCGGATGCCGAAGCGGCCACACCTGCTGTCACTGATGCGAGTCAGAAGAATGCTGACGCGGGAGACGAGCCTGAGTCGACGCAGCCAGAGGCAGCCAAAACCGAACCCAAAGCAGAGCAGACCGACGCACCCGCTGCCGAGTCCAAGCCTGCTGAAAAGCCCGTCGCAGAGGAGTGATCGCTGGACGCTCTTCCGACAGGGCCGGCCCCCGTCCCCGGTGACGAGGTTCACTTCACCGTCGCTGAAGAAGCTGCGGGGATTCGAGTCGACCAGTTTCTCTGCAAGCAGTTTCCCGACTCCAGCCGCTCGGCTCTGGCCCGGGCGATCGAGCGGGGCGGTGTGCGGGTCGATGGCGTCACGGCAAGGGCATCGCTCAAGATCAAGCCCGGCATGACAGTCTGCTTCACCGTGCCCGAGCCGCCCCGGCAGGGGCCAGAGGCCGAGGAGATTCCGCTTGAGTTTCTGTATGTAGATGACGCCATTGCGGTCATCAACAAGCCACCTGGGATGGTCGTTCACCCGGCCAAGGGTAATTGGCGGGGGACCCTTGCGGGCGCACTGAAGTGGCATCTCCAGCAGGAGGGAAGTGGCCTTTCAACATCTGGTGGCCCAACCCGGCCGGGCATCGTGCACCGGCTTGACCGCGATACCAGCGGGGTGATTGTCGTAGCTCGCAGCGATGTGGCCCATCAGGTGGTGGCCAGCCAGTTTGAGCAACGAACGGTCGAGAAGACCTATCTGGCGATCACCCAGGGGCAGCCGGAGTTCGACCGGGACGAAATCGACCGGCCGATCGGCATTCATCCCTACCAGCGGGAAAAAATGGCCATCCGGGCCGGTCACTCGACCAGCCGGAACGCGGTGACCCGCTTTGAGGTGCTGGAACGGTTTCGCGGGGCGGCCCTGGTGCGGGTGCAGCCGAAGACTGGGCGGACGCACCAGATCAGGGTGCATCTGGCCGCCATCGGCTGCCCCGTACTGGCTGACGCCCTCTACAGCGGTCGGGCAGAGATCGAGCCCCGGCTGTTCGGTGGGCCGCGGGATGCCGCTCCGGTGCTCAGCCGGCAGGCATTGCACGCCGCCTCGTTGTCGCTGGACCATCCAGCCAGCGGGCAGCGGCAGACGTTCACGGCACCGCTGCCGGCCGACATGGAGGCGACACTCACACTGCTCCGGGGCCTGGAAGGATCACGCTGAAGGGCCGCGGTCGGCTCCCGCATCCCTACGGCGTGATCGAGGCGTCGAAATCAGCCGGCAACTGCGCGTCGGTCACGGTCCCGCTGGTACTGGCATCGGCCCGGCCGCCCAGGTCGAACGGGAACGTGAGGGTGAAACAGCTGCCGGTCTCCGGGCTGCTTTCTACCGTGATGTCTCCACCATGCTCCCGCAGAATCTTGCGGCTGACCGTCAGCCCCAGGCCGGTGCCCCGGGCTCCCTTTGTCGAAACAAAGAGGTTGAAGATCTCGGGCAGTGTGTCGGCCGGGATACCCGCCCCATTGTCACGGACGGTGATCTGCACCGCCTCCTGCGGCTCGTCAAGTTCGGCGGCGATCTCCACCCGGCCGGCGGGCTGCTCCTCAACTGCATCGATGGCGTTGGTGACGACATTGAGCACCGCCCGGGAGATGCCCTCAGGATCGAACAGTAGCTTGGGAAACGTATCGGGCGGTTGCCAGCGGACCACCACCCCGGCTTCCTCGGCCCGTTGGGCAACCGTTTCAACGATGTCACTGATGACGGCCGTCAGGTCGGAGGGCACCGGGTCGGGTTCGCGGTCCTTGCTGAAGGAGAGCATGTCCATCACCAGCGACGAAATTTTGTTTTGATTGCGGCGGACGATGCCCCAGCCCTTGTCGGTCACGCCCAGGTCTTCATTGTCGAGGCCCATCTCGACCAGGTAGCTGCCCCCGCGGATGCCCTGCAGGATGTTTTTGATGTGGTGCGACAGCGTGGCGATCGTCTGGCCCACTGCCGCCAGCCGCTCGGCCTGGACCATGGCTGAGTAGTAGGTGGTGTCTTCAACTGCGAGGGCCGCCTGATGGCCGATTGCCACCATCAGTTTGAGGTGTTCCTCGGTGAACCGCTGGCCGCCGCCCTCCATCACCTCACCCAGCGGGATCAACGTATCGACATAGAGCAAACCGATCTGTCCGTAGCGGCCTTGCATTGGCACACAGATCGCCTCATGCACACCGGTTCGCATCACACTCTGGCCCGAGCGGAAGCGGTCGTCCTCTTGGGCATCGCTGGTGAGAACGCCTTCCCGCCGTTCAAGCACGTAGTCGAGGATGGTCCGGCTGATCGCCATTGACGAGTGGCTGCCGGCATCGCGATCCCGGCGGGCCTTGGTGGTCAGCCGGCCCGTTTCCGGCTCCAGCAGCATGATGCAGCCCCGGTCAGCCTCCACCCACTCAAACACCAGCTGCAGTACCCGGTCGAGCAGTTCGTCGATGTCAAGTGTATGGCTGACCGCCAGGGCGGTGCGGTACATCACCTGCAGGTTACTGCGGGCTCGTGCCAGCCAGTGGTTCTGGGTGTCGTCCAGCGGCAGTGGTGGGCCCGCGATCTCGCCGGCATCGTCAGGAATGGCCGAGATGATTCGGGAGCCGTCTTCGCGGCTGCCGGAGGCGACGATCTGCACATCCTGCAACTGGCGGCTGGCTCCGTCACTGCCGGAGAACAGAAAGAGCGTCCGGCCCACCTGCAGCCGGTCACCTGGCGTCAGCGGCGCCTCATCGACCCGGCGGTTGTTGATGAAGCTGCCGTTTGAGCTTTTCAAGTCGACCAGCCGGTAGCAGCCCTCCTCCAGCCGCAGCTCCGCATGCCGGCGGGAGACCTCGTGGTCATCGACCTGAATCTGGTTGCCCTTTTCGCGGCCGATCGAAACAGCCACATCCCCCTCGCCGGCAAGTGCCGCGAGGTCAAAGTGGGTTCCACGATGACTACCTTGAATGCAAAAAAGCGAATGCACCCGCCGACTCCCGGGAAAAAACCTGCCACCCCAACATGCCACATGATACCAGAATGACCAACATCGGCTCCCTGATTGCTACTATAGAGGAAGGCTAGGTTGCCGCTGCCGACAGCTGTTGAGACTTCCATTCCCCCCTCTGGAGGAGACCATGTCGCTGGGTGCACAGAAGGATGACGCCGGACCATGCGGGTTTGATGAGCGATTGTTCGCCGCCGTGGCCCTAAGCGGTGCCGTGCTGCTGGCAAGCCTGGTGAATGGCCGGGCGCATGCCAACGAGTCGCAGCCCGCGGCTCCGCGGGACGATGCCGCGGCGGTCGATCGCCTGCGGGAAAATGTCACCTGGTTGGCCGCCCCCGAGCGGGAGGGGAGGGGCCCCGGAACAGCTGGGATCTCCGCGGCTGCTGACTGGATTGCCGAGCAGTTTGCCGCGGCCGGCCTAGAGCAGGTCGGCCCTCTGCGACGGCAGTCGTTTGTGATGACCCTCGAGGCGACCCTGCCTGCTGATAAGCCGAACCGGGCGGAGCTGGTTGGACCGGCCGGGCCGACCGGCAGCCCCACCGTGATTCCCCTGGAGCTTGGCAAAACCTTCACCCCGCTGGCGGCTGGTGGCTCGGGCCCGTTCGACCTGCCGCTGGTGTTCGCCGGCTATGGCATCACCGCCCCGGCCGAGGACTATGACGATTACGCGCCACTGGGGACTGCCGCGAAGGCAGCCGCCGCGGTGGTGCTGCGGCAGGAGCCGCAGAAGGAGAATCCGCACAGCGTTTTCAACGGCAACCAGGCGACGCAGCATGCGGCCCTGGTGCGGAAGATCGCCAACGCCTCGGAGCACGAGGCGGGCGGGGTCGTCTTCTGCAACGACGCCTCGGCGACCGAAACCGATGCTCTGATGGACTTCCGCCGGGCAGGGGGCGGTGAAAACGGTCGGGCGATGCCGGTGCTGCAGGTCAGCCGCAGCGTCATCGCCGACTTGATGAAACGGGCCACTGGGTCACCGCTGACTGAGCTTGAGGCTGCAATCGACAAGACTCTCGAGCCCCAGAGCCGTCCGCTCGAGGGCTGGCGGATTCGGGGTGAGGTCTCCATTGAGCGACAGCAGACCGACGCCGACAACATCGTGGGCGTTCTGCCCGGAACCGGGAAGACTGCCGACGGCTCGGCCGTTGGCCGTGACGTGGTGATCCTCGGAGCCCATTATGACCACCTCGGTTACGGTGACAGCAACTCGCTCGCACCGGGCCAGAAGGCGATCCACCACGGCGCCGACGACAATGCCAGCGGCACGGCGATGCTGCTGGAGGTCGCCCGGCAACTGCGGGCGGAGGGACCCCTGCCGCGGACGGTGCTGTTCGTCGCCTTCGCCGGCGAGGAGCGGGGACTCCTCGGGAGTGGCCACTACACCGCCAACCCGTTGCTACCGCTGGAGCGGACTGCCGCCATGGTCAACCTCGACATGGTTGGCCGGCTGCTCGATGACAAGCTGATCATCCACGGCACCGGCACCGGCACCGGCTTCGATCCGCTGATTGACCGGCTGACCGAGGCGGCGGGCTTCACGGTGGCGAAGGAGCCGGGTGGGTTTGGCCCGAGTGACCACAGCAGTTTCTATGCCCGCAAAATCCCGGTCATGCATCTCTTCACCGGATCGCACACCGATTACCACCGGCCGACCGACACCGCCGAAAAGATCAACTATGACGGCATGGTTCGGATCAGCCGATTGATCGCGGCGATCATTCGAGAGCTGGCCACCACTCCCGAGCCGCCCGATTACATCGAGGTTGCCAGCAAGCAGTTTCAGGGCGGCGGCGGTGATCGGCCCTATTTCGGCAGCATTCCTGACTTCGCCAAGCCGGGCGGCGGCTATGCCATCACCGGTGTTTCGAAAGGCTCGCCGGCTGCCCAGGGTGGCCTGCAGGGAGGCGATTTGATCATCCGGCTCGGTGACAGTGCCGTCACCGGCCTGGAAGACTTCGACAGCGCCCTTCGCAAGCACAAAGCAGGTGAGGCCGTGCCGGTGGTGGTGAAGCGAGACGGTGCCGAGAAGACCCTCACGGTGACGCTGGGTGATCCACGGTAGGAGCGGTCGGCTAGTTTCACGGAAAGCACGGGCGTCGTGCCCGTCTTTCCTTGGGGTGGAGTGATGAAAAGCCGAGGTTTTCATCACTCCACTGGTGCTTCTTGGCGACATCCTGTCGCCGGGTGGGTCGGAAGTGCCACGGCGTGGTGCAGCCATTGGAAGCCGCCGGCGGTCGTCGTTGACGCCGCGTTGTCGGTGCTGCAGATCCAGTCGCTTCCGCTCCTGGCTTCCAGTGAACACTCCACGTTTGGCGAGGCGAAGGGGTCGGCGAACGCTCGAGGAGCATTCGGCCGGAACGGCCGCCGCGACGAGACTTTTGCCGCCCCTGAGCCGGCTCGGACACCGCGGATGCCGTCTTTTTTGGCGGCCCGATTGCTCTTGAGCCCGCTGCCTCGGATCGCCATAGTCCCGCTTCACGGTCGCAGGCAGTGACCGAAACAGAGGGCCGGAACCGATTCCGGCCGCAGGCGGAAATCCCGTGAGACCCATGCAAGGAGTGCATCCCGTGAAGCGACAATTGGCCAACTTTGGAAGCGTGATCTGCCTGCTCGTCGGGGCGGTCGCCGTCCTGCCCGCTGCGACGGCCCACGCCCAGGGCCGCCCGCCGGCCACCCATCAGGCGGTCATCGACATCGGCTACATCTTCAAGAACCATGCCCGGTTCAAAACCTCGATGGAAAAGATGCGGGACGAGGTGATGGCGGCCGAAAATGGCCTCAAGGCTGAGCGGGATCGGATCAACGGGCTCGTCGAACAACTCAAGGGATTCAACCCCGGGACGCCCGAGTACAAGAAGCTGGAAGCCGAGGTCGCCAAGGCGCAGGGTGATTTCAACGTGACGGCCCAGCTCCAGAAAAAGGACTTCATGGACCGCGAGGCTGCCGTCTATCACGAGGTCTTTGGTGAAATTGAAAAGGGCGTCGCCCAGTTTGCCCGCGAGCATGGCATCGCCGTCGTGCATCGCTTCGACGGTGATCCGGTCGACTCAGGTGACCGTAACCAGGTGCTTCGCGGTATTACCAAGCCGTTGGTCTACTACGACCCGACAATCGATATCACACCGGATGTGCTGCGGTTGCTCAATGCCGGAGGCGTCGCCGCCGCCCCCGGTCGCCAGCCCATCAGCCGTTAGCAGACTGTGGAAATAGTCTGGAGCCGCAGGATGCGGCGATTGGCAACCCCGAAAACCCTCGGCGTTTTCGGTGGTTGCCCAAGTGGAAAAAGGCCACGGAGGGCTTTTTCCACGGACAGTTAGCCAGCTGAATCATGTGCCTGCGTTTCCCCGCTGCGTGCGGTGGCCCTAGCGGCCGCCGCACGCGGGACGCGGGAAAAAGTTTCTCGCTTCTTCTCTTTCGCTGGACTTTCGCCGTGACTGCTGGAACGGGAATGGTATCCATGCACCCTGCCGGCCTCAGAGGCCAGCCTTGTTACCGGTTTCAGCAGACGCTTCAGCGGCCGGTTGTCATTCACGGCCGAGGCTACTGGAGCGGTGTGGAGAACCGGGTTGAGCTGCGGCCGGCTGCCGCAGGCCACGGCATTGTTTTTGTGCGGGACGACCTCGGTGGTCTCAGGGTGCCGGCGACGCTCGGCCACCGGGTGGAGGCTTCCAGCCGAACAAATCTGCAGGCTGGCGGTGCCACGGTGGAAATGGTGGAGCATGTGCTCAGCAGTCTGGCCGGGCTCGGGGTCGACTGTTGTGAAGTCGGGCTCACGGCGGCCGAACTGCCCGGTCTCGACGGTTCGGCGGCCCCCTATGCCGCTGCCATCGAGAAAGTTGGTATCGCCGTGCTTGACCAGCGGATCAATCCCTTGATCGTCACCACTCCCATCAGCATCGTTGAGGCTGACAGTCCGGCCCGGATTGAAGCCCTGCCACCCACCACCGAAGGCCTTCTGGTCAGCTATGACCTTGAGTATCCCGGCCGGCCGATCCCGCCGCAATGGTTCGAGACGGCGGTTACGCCAGCGTTGTACCGGTCTGAATTGGCGGCGGCCCGGACCTTTCTGCCGGAAGAAGATGCCCGCCGGCTCCAAGCGGTCGGCCGAGGGCTGGCGGTTTCGACCGCAGACCTGCTCGTCTTCGGGCCCGACGGTCCGATCCAAAACGAGCTTCACTGGCCTGACGAGTGTGCCCGCCACAAGGTGTTGGACGTGGTGGGTGACCTGATGCTGGCAGGTCGGCCGATCTGGGCGGATGTGAAGGCCAGCCGCAGTGGCCATCGGTTCAACGCCGCTCTGGTGGCGGCGGTGCTGGCGGCAGATCAAAGAGAGCAGCGGTTGCCGGCAACTGGCAGCCGACCGCAACCCGAAGGAGGCAGCAATGGGTGAAATTCGAGTGGGTGTGATCGGCTGCGGCCATCTTGGCAAAATTCATGCCCGGCTGTTAGCCGGAAGGCATGACTGCCGGCTCGTCGGTGTGGTCGATCCGGTGGCAGCGGCGGCTGCCGAGGTCGCGCAGTCCCACGGCTGCGAGGCGTTCGCCGATCCACAGGAACTGGTCGGCCACGTTGATGCGGCGGTGGTCGCGGCACCCACAGGGTTGCACGCCGAAGTCGCTGTGCCGCTGTTGAAGCAGGGGATCGATCTGCTGATTGAGAAGCCGCTGGCCGCCAGCGTTGAGGATGCTCGGGCGATCGTGGTCACGGCCCGCCGGTTCGGCCGGACGGTCGGTGTCGGCCATGTCGAGCGGTTCAATCCGGCCTGGGAACTCGCCCGGCAGCAGCGGGGACGGCCGCTGTTTGTCGAGTCAGCCCGGTTGGCCCCCTTCACCTACCGGTCGCTCGATGTCGGTGTGGTCTTCGATCTGATGATTCATGACATCGACCTGGTGCTCTCGCTCGAGCCCGGTCGGCTGGAGCGGATTGAAGCCGATGGCCTGATTGCGACCGGGGGCCATGAGGATGCGGTGAAGGCCCGGCTGACGTTCGGCTCGGGGCTGGTGGCCGATCTTTCAGCGTCACGAATCCATCCGACCCTTACCCGGCGGCTTTCGATGTGGACCAGCGAGAGCATGGTGGCGGTCGACTTCAATGCCAAGACGGTCGACGTGGTGGCCGCCTCTGAGCAGGTGGCCAGTGGTGGCTTCCAGGCTGAGGCTGTTCCGCTGGCTGAGCGAACTGCAGCCAAAGAAACCTTCTTTCAGGAAATTCTGCCCCGGCAGACGCTGCCAGTGCCCGATGCCAATGCGCTTGCTTGCGAGCACGAAGATTTCCTCGGCTGTATCGGAACTACTCGGGAGCCGCGGGTAACGGCTGCCGCCGGATCGGCGGCCCTTGAGGTGGCGACCCGGGTGCTTGACGTGCTGCGGTGCACAAAGCTCGGCGCGCCGCCCCCAATCGTCGAATTGCGCAAATCGGCCTGATCGTTTCAGGCGTTACGGGCCCAAAGCCCTGGTGGTGAGTTGGACGACCTCATTCGAAAACGCATACGTTTGTATTCAGGCGGAGATGGTGATGGCGGCTTCAGTTGGGCTCTTGCTGTGCGTGTTGGCGGCCTGCGGGTCGATGACTTCGGACGGTAACCTTCGGGCCGCCGAAACGGCCGGGGCGGCCCTGCCGACCAAGCTTGAGTTTCACGGCTTTGATCTCGACCTGCGACCAGGGCGGACGAGTGTCGCCAAGGCCCTCCGCGGTCTGCCGGCTGCGGCACCGTCGGCAGCCACCGGCTTACCGGTTGAACTGGTGGTGAAGGGCCCGCCGAGTAGTCGGGCCGGCAGCGGCGCAATGTCTGCCGAAATCGAGCAGCGGTTCGCCTTCCTGAATGTCGCCGCCGGCTTGCTGGCCGACCGCGAGTCGGTCTTCAGCGGGCCGGCTGGCTGGACCAGTCGGGTGGCGATGGAGTTTGAGGGTGAGCAGGCCAGTGGTGGGGTCGAACTGCGGACCCAGCTGCGGCAGACCGAAACGACCGGTAGCGTCGGGATTGAACTCGGCCCGCGGCTGGAACACCGACTGCCGAGCGGCGTGCGGCTGTTCTTCAACGGCTCGGCCGAGGCGAGGACGCAGTACGACCGCACCGGTGAGCTGACCACGACGTCCGGGCCCCTGCAGCGGCCCGAGGTGGTCGGCCTCAGCGGCACGGTCGGAATTGCTCGGTAGCAGCCGCTGCCGGAAGGCTTCGCAACGCTCCTGTAAGGCTCAGCGCTACTCTTTGGTTGTTGCGGGGCGCCGCACCCGCAGGTCTCAACTGTTCGATCGAGCCTGCGCACCTGTCGATTTCGACAGTGCACAATCAGCCTTCAGTTTGTTTAGCTGTCAGGCTGTGGAAATAGTCTGCCGCCGCTTTTGGGTACTGCGACCGGCAACTCCGAAGACCCCCGGGCGTTTTCCGGTGTTGTCTACCTGGACCTGCTGTCGCCCGCATGTGTGGGCCAGGGCCAGGGATAGCTTTTTCCACGGACAGCAAAATTCGGGTTGGCGGAGGTTTTCGCCCCCCAGCCTCCGGGATCACACCATTCCGGGCTGGCCGGCCTGGAGAAAGTGATCAAGGCCTATGGTCGAATGTTGGCTCGGCTGCTGGTGATGCTGCTCTCCAAGTGCGTGATTGGTGGGCCCCGTTGGGGAGGAGTGCCATAATCCGTCACTGCGGTCTAGTTCCGTATCCTTCCTGCCCTGCGGGAACCATGACTGGCGTTAAACGGATGGCCGATTCCGACCGCCGACAGAATGAAGACGATGCACGCTGTTTCCACCATCTTGCGGTCCCGGCGAATGGCCCTGCTGTCCCTGGCAGGAGTGCTTGGCGTTGGGGTGGTTGTCACAACTGGCGCTGCGGAAGAACACACACCCATCGCCGAGTGCCTGCGGCATGAGAGCCACAATGACCTTCGTGACAGCGTGCAGACAGTCACGATTCGAGGCGTTGTCAGCTGGGTTGCCACCAACCGGTTGGGACTGTTGGTGGAGGATGATTCCGGTGGAATTTACGTCAACCTGACGTCTGCACGCTGGAGCGAGCTGACGGCTCGTCAAAAGTCACAACTCAACCAGCAGGGGAAACAGCAGGGGAAACAGGTTGAACCCGGGGAACTGGTTGAAGTGCGTGGTGAGCTGACCGCCGGCGGGTACTCGCCGCAGATCATCCCTGCGGACGTCAGGCTGCTGGGTCCGGCGCCGCTGCCAACACCGCAGCCCTGGAATCCTGAGCGATTTTTCAGCGGTGCGGAAAATGGCCGACGGGTTCGCGCTCAGGGGATTGTGCAACGGATTGAAGCAACGTATTCCGAACAGACCATTCAGCTGGCACACCAGGGGCGTCGCTATACTGCCACCCTACCAGGAGCGACGATCAGCGACGCGACTGCCTGGGTCGATAGCACGGTTGAATTGACTGGGGCGGCGACTGCGATTTTCAATACGCGCGGCGAACTGCTGGAGCCGCGGCTTCGCCTGCTTTCAGAACGCGATATGAAGGTGGTCGCACCGCCTCCGGCCACCGCCTGGGAAGCACCCCTGCTGCCCTTGCCGGCGATCGCACGGTTTCGCCCAGATCCGCGCTCAGGGCATCGGATTCGGACACGCGGCACCGTAACCCTCTGCGTTCCGGAAAGTCACCTCTACCTTCAGCGAGGGCTTACCGGGCTGCGGGTGGAAACCGTCGGTGAAAGTTTTTTCGCACCAGGTGATGAACTCGAGGTGACCGGTTTCGTAGCCGCCGGAAGGCCAGTGGCAAAACTCGTTGCAGCGAAAGGCCGTGTCCTCAGCCACGGAAGCAAGATTCCGGCCGTAACGGTCACGCCACGAAAAATTCTCGAAATCAACGGCGAGTCGGCGTACCGCGGGCAGTTGGCCCGTCCTGGGGACTACCACAACGCACTGGTACGGTTTACGGCGGCGGTGATTGGGGTTTCGGCGACAGAGCGTGGTGGAGAGATCATGCTCGATGCGGGCGGGACAGGTGTGACCCTGCGGTGTGAACCGGCAGTATTCGCGGCGGTGCAGTCGGCTATCCCCGGCAGCACGGTCCGGGTCACTGGGATTGTTCGCAGTATTGGTGACCGCGAACGTCCGCCCGCATTCCTCGGCTCACCGCTTCCTTCCGATCGTCTGAGCATGCTGCTGCCGACCGCGAATGATCTGGTGGTGCTCCGACTTCCATCGTGGTGGACGCCGAGTCGGCTGGCTTCGGCGTTGGGGCTGGTCGGGCTCGCCGCCCTGGCGGCGTTGGCCTGGGGGCTCTCACTCCAGCGGCAGGTACGACGGCAGCTCGGCGTCATCGAGTCGGCGCTGCTGGCAGCGGCCACATGGGAGGAGCGGCGGCGAATTGCTCGGGAATTTCACGACACCCTCGAGCAGGACCTGGCGGGGATCACCCTGCAACTTGATGCTGCAGCGGATCGAGCCGCGGATCCGGAATCGAAGGAGGTTTTTGAGGAACAGCGCGGGCAGCTCGCGCGGGTGCGAGCGGAAACGCACGATTTTCTCTGGGACTTGCGAGATCCGACGCGTCGTGAAGGCCCCTTGGATGCAGCGATCCGCGCCCAGGTGGCAGCCCTGCAGCCCCTGACCGACACCCCCCTCGTCACCGAAGTCGCCGCTGACCTGCCCCGGGTGTCCTCGCTGGTGCGGCACCATCTGCTCCGGATCATCCGTGAAGCGACGACCAACGCCATTGGGCACGCCAATGCCACCGAAATCCTGATTCGTGTCGACCGAGATGACACCGCGGTTGTCTGCGATGTGATCGACAACGGTAGAGGATTCACCCACGCAGCGGCAGATCGGGTGCCGGGGCATTTTGGGCTTCGCGGGATCCATGAGCGGGCCCGGCGAATTGACGCCGTCGTCAATGTTCTGAGTCGGCCGGGAAACGGTACCCGCATCTCCTTGCGGGTGCCGCCATCACAGCAATCACCTTTCACCTTTCCAGCAGCGGGAACGCCAAGCTAGCGAGAAGACTTGTCATGCACCAGCCTGAACCGTTTCGAGTCATCGTTATTGATGACCATCCTCTTTTCCGAGAAGGCCTTGCCCGGACGATTGGGCGTGAACCGGGCTTCACAATTGTCGCGGAGGCTGAAGACGGAGGGATCGCGGCCGAATTGTGGCAGCGGTATCGGCCGGATGTCGGTCTCGTCGATGTCAGCATGCCGGGCATTGACGGCATCCAAACCGTTCGCCAGATCGTCTCGGTCGATCCGCAGGCCAAGCTGCTCATGCTCACCTCGTCAGAGCAGCAGCATGATGTTCTGGCTGCTCTTGATGCGGGTGCAGTCGGCTATATCACCAAATCGGTACGGTACGGCGATTTGATTGCTGCCATCCGTGAGGCGGCTCGTGGCGGCCGGCCCCTCGGGGAAAAAATTGCCCGAATGATTGCCAGCCGGGAGGCGAGTGGAGGGCTTTCGCCGCGGGAGCAGGAGGTGCTCGAACTTCTTCGCCAAGGCCATGCCCTGCAGCCGATTGCCGACATGCTCAACATTACGGAGCGGACGGTCCGAGCCCACGTGACCGCGCTGAAGGTCAAGCTGGATGCAGCCAATACGGCCCAGATCGTTGCCCGGGGCTTTGAGCGGGGGCTGCTGGCAGCCTCCGAACCCAGCTGACTCCCTGCCGGTGGGTGGATTGCTGCCCCCGGACAGACCTGTCGATGCCAAGCCACCTGTCGAAATCGACAATTGTCTGCTTGAGATTCTCTTTCTAATTTTCGTCAAGGGGACTCGAACCTCACGTCTCAACCGCCCGGCCTTCGTCAGCAGAGGTAATTCAATGGCACGTCATCGATCTTTCCGCGGGTTCACACTCATCGAACTCCTTGTGGTTATCGCCATCATTGGCGTGCTCGTCGGGCTACTCCTGCCTGCCGTTCAGCAGGCTCGTGAGGCGGCCCGGCGTTCCGCCTGCACGAACAATGTCAAGCAACTCGGCCTGGCATTGCACAACTATGTCGATGCCAACAAAGAGCTGCCCCCCTCGGCCGTAAAAGCCACCGCGGCACAGACCGATCCTGCCTGGGCTTGGTCGGCCGTTTGCCTGCCGTATCTGGAGGAACTGGCCCTCTACGATGACCTGCGAATCTCGACCCTGCAGCCAGCTGATCTTCCGGGTGTCGGGGCGGCCGCGGGCCTCAGCACCCGCCTGGCGGCCTTTCGCTGCCCCAGCGATACGCCGCCACGGGAGACCAGCCCGCGAAAGCTTTCCGGCGGGCAGGAGTTTGGGCTTTCGAATTATCCCGGGGTCAATAGCTCGGGCACGAACACCCGGCTGTACGGCGGGGGGTCGCCGCTTGATGGTGTTTTTGGTTCACCGTGGCCAATTAGCAAAGCTGCTGGCGTTGTCATTGTTCCTCCGCGGAAGTTCAAGGATATCACCGATGGGCTCTCCAGCACCCTCATGGTTGGTGAACGAGCGGCCGACCAGTTGAAGGTAAATCAAAATGGAGGCGCCCTTACAGACAATGGACGCACCTACACGAGTTGGGCGGCAATCTCAAAACCGGACATGTCAACCGCAACCTACGAGGGCCCCAACGAGATCCTGGGCTCGACCGGTGAGCCGATCAATTCGATCGCGCCCTCTTGGCTGTATTGGAACCCCTTCCGCAGCACCCATCCTGGTGGCTGCACGTTTGGGCGTGCTGACGGCACCGTGGTTTTCATCAACGAAGACATCAGCATGACGACCTATCAGGCCTTGACCACCGTCGCTGGCGGCGAAGTGGTGGGGGCCTACTGAGCGGCCGGTCTGCGGCGGTCTGGAGATCATGTCAACAGGAGGGAAAGATGGCTGTGCAAAGCATGGTGCGCCGGAGGAGTCGACAATGGGTTTCGGTTTGCCTGGTGGCCATGACACTGGGGCTCGGGGGCTGCGGTCGGGGGAAGCCGGCAGGCATCGACTTTGCAACCGTCACGGGTACGGTGACGCTTGATGGTGAACCACTGCCGCAGGCCTTCATTCGGTTTGAGCCAGAATCGGGCCGGCCATCATTTGGGCGAACCGACAGTGCTGGGGCGTATTCGTTACGTTACAAAGGTGAGGATTGGGGGGCGATCGTTGGCCCCCACTCCGTGAAAATCACGACAGAAAATCTCGTCGAAGATCCTGAAACCGGTGAGATGCGGTTTGTCAGAGAAGTGTTGCCCAGCAGGTACAATGTGCGAACCACTTTGACCGCGAGTGTTGAGCCGGGCGAGAACGTTATTGACTTTCCGCTTGAAGGTCAGCCGCGCCGGTAGTGACGTGGACGCCATTCACCGGAACCGCAACACCGCTCCTGTTCGTGGCTCGAACGGGAGATGCTTTTAGCTATCGGGCGTGAAAATGAGCGGCAGAAACGATCATTCACCCGCTGCTGATAGTTTCTATCTCACAATTTGTCCGACTGTGAGTTACGCCAGGTCGCGGTCCTGGAAGAGCACCAAGGCGATCAAAACGGCGATCGTGGCGTAGAGTCCGGCATAAAGGGCGGCCCAGCCCAGATAGCTCCAGGGGATTGGAACGCCTCCCACCACGGCTGCCTCGATGGTGAAGTGCTCGAGCACGGGCAAGAGCGTTGCGAAGAGCCGGCCGACAAACCGGACGATTGCCAGTTTGCCCACGCTCGACTGGACGATCAGCGGCACAAGGTGCCCCAGCACGTAGATGGTGAAGCAGATGATCAGGTTGGGAATCATCCCCAGCCGGGTCGAGACCGCCAGGCTCACCGCCGCCAGCAGGATCGTCTCCAGCAGCGACAGCACCAACCCCGGCACAATCGTGATCATCTCGGCTGCGCAGTCACTCCAGAGCGGGTCAGTCTTCGACGATTCGCGGGCGTCGTAGACCACCTTGAGGCTGGTCGTCGCCATCAGGACCGAACCGAGAATCAGAAAGACAAGGGTCGCCACCAGCACCAGGCCGATGTATTTGCCAATCACGAACTGCCGCCGGGTAAGCGGCTTGGAGAGCACCGTCAGGGCCGTGCGGCCCTCAATTTCGTCAGCCACCGCTACGCTGGCTGTCCAGATCACCACCAGCAGGGCGAGTACCTTCACCAGGGTCAGGCCACTGTCCTTGAGCATCTTCACGTCTTCCCCGAAGGTGTTGTAGGGAATGATGATGAAGCTCAGCAGCAGCACAATGCCGGCAACGATCGCCACCGTGAAGATCGGCTGGCCGATCGCCTCTTTCGTGGTGGACGACGCAATGGCGGCGACCCGGCGGGGGATCAGCCGGAAGGCGGTGTAGGCAAGCACCAGCACCAGCAGTGAGACCGCTGTCAGGGGCAGAATGGCTGCCTCGGGAAACTCCGGCACCAGCCGCCAACTGACCGACAGGGTGGCCGGACCGGCCGCGGCCGTCGCGTCAGCAGTGCCTTTGCCGGCGTCGCTGCCGGCGTTGTTGGTCACCTCGATCTGGGCCTTGTTGCCGAGGAAGGGGTTGGCCTTGCCGTCGGTCTTTGTCCACCGCCACTCCGCCTCGCGTTCAATCGCGATGTCCGGCACCTTCAGCAGGGCAAAGCCCTCAATCGGCTTCTGCGTCCGGATCACGATCGGCCGGTCGGTCTGAAACGAGATCGTGGCCAGCTCCTGCGGCCGCACCGGCAGGTCGATTCTCTCGCGAACGGTGCCGGGGGCGACGGTGAGTGTTTCGGCTGACTCGTTCGGCGAAAGCATTCGGCCGAGCGAGCGGCCGATGCTCTGGACCGGCACCAGTGGGGTCAGCGCGATGGCCACGGCCGAGGCCGTCAGCATCAGCCAGGCCAGCGGGCCGAGAAAGCCATCTCGGAGACTCGCCTGAGCCTCGGCCGCCGCCCGCGGGGCGATCAGCCGCAGCAGCCCCCAGAGGGCCAGCAGCATGACGGTGGCCGTGAGGGCTCCCATGCCGACAAGCCAGATGGGAGGCAGGGCGATGAACCAGCGATTGGCGAACAGCGGCGTGATCATGAGGTCAATAACCGGAGTGAGGGCAAAGTAATGAGCGATGAACGGAAAAGAGCCGCGGGGAATCTTCCAGCAGGTCGGCGACCGCGACAAAGGACAATCCCCATCCGACGGCCCTATTGTGGCATCCACGCCCTGTTTTCGGAAGCGGCCGTGAGGCCGGAAATCGCGGCCGCGCTGGAATACCGGGTCAGACGGTGACTGCAGTCAGCGGACCGGCCAGCACCGTGGCCGCCGGACCGGCCAGCGGCCAGGTGGTGAGAACCCGCCCGAGATCGTCGCGGGAGAGCCCGTCGAGCGTTTTCAGGTCGTCAGCCACCGATCGATAGTGGCCGGTGTGGGCCCATTCCAGCCCCACGCTGAACAGCCGTTGCCGCGGCCGCTCCCCCGCCAGCACCACCCGCCCGAGCAGCTTGTTGCGGGCCTGGTCGACCTCGGCGGCGGTCAGCCCGTTCGTTGCCTCGGCGTAGAGATCGACAATCCGTCCCAGCAGACTCGGGGCGTCCTCTGGCTCACAGGAGAGTTGCGTCACGAAGACACCGGCGTCGAGGAAGTCGTGGTGGTGACAGGCGGCGTGCTCAGCCTGCCCAGTGTCGACGAGGTCCCAATAGAGCCGGCTGCCCGATTCGTCCCCCAGAATCACCGCCAGCAACTTGGCGGCGAACCGGTCGCTGTCGGTCTCGGCGGGGCCGGCTGACATGCGCACGGCATACTCCAGGGCTGCCTGGTCACGGGTGATCAGTGCAACCGGCGGTGGGGCAGCTGCGGTTGGCAGTGCCGCGGTGCGGTCGCCGACCGGCAGTGGCTCCCAGTTGCCGCAGAGTTGTCGGCCGCTCTCGACCAGGGCTGCGAAGTCGACGGCACCGCTGGCGGCTAATACCAAATTACCCGGCGCGTACCGTCGGCGGTGGTAGTCCCGCATTGCCTCGACCGGGAGGGCCCCAATTGACTCAACCGTGCCCAGCACGCTGCGGGCAAGGGGGTGACTTCCGAAGAAGGCTGCCCGGCAGCGGTCGTCAGCCCCGAAGGGGGGCTGGTCATCGTACATGTGGATCTCTTCGAGGATCACCTGCTTTTCGGTGTCGAAATCATCGGCCCGAAGCGCTGGCCGCATGATCGCCGCAAGCAATTCAACAGCCTCATGCTGCCGCTCGGGGAGGACGGCGGCGTAATAGACCGTGTCTTCCTCGCTCGTAAAGGCGTTGGCACTGGCCCCCATGGCGTCGAACCGCAGGTTGATTTCCTCGGCCGAGAGTTGGTCGGTTCCTTTGAAGACCATGTGTTCGAGAAAGTGGCTCACCCCGGAGACCGAGTCGGTTTCGTCGCGGGCGCCGGTCTTGACGAAAAACCCGAGGCTGGCCGAGTGGGCGGCGTCGTGGATCTCGGCGATCACGTCGAGGCCGCAGGCCAGCCGCTCATGCCGAAACTGCATCGGGAACCTCCAGGGGATCGCGGCCCAGCGAGACGGCCGTCAGGTCGAGGGGCGGATGGTTGGATAGCCACGACTCGATGCCGGTGACGCTGAGGGCGTCGAGCCGCTCCAAGTCTTCGGCCAGCGTGCGGATCCGGCCGAGGTGATACCACTGCCGCGCCAGGGCCCCGGCCCGGGCGGCGGTCGATTCTTGCTGCATGACCAGGCCACTCTTGGCCCGGGCCTTGACCCGGTCGAGTTCATCAGCAGAGATCGAGCCCGGGAGCCGGCCAATCTCAGCCAGCATCACGTCAAGTGTCTCCTGCGCCCGCTCGGCCGTGGTGCCGGCATAGGCGATGGCAGCGGCAAGGTCGCGGTGGGTTTGGTAGCCCGCCGACACGCTGTAGCAAAGGCCCCGCTTTTCCCGGACCTCGGTGAACAGCCGGGAGCTTGAGCCGCCGCCGAGCACCGACAAGGCCGCGGTCACCTTGAGTGACTCGGGGTCACGGTAGGGCGGCACGCTCCAGGCGACCGCCACGTGGGTCTGCTGGGAATCGTGCGGCACATGGCAGCGGCGAGGGCCGCGATCGCCACTGCTCACTGCCGAGGCAGGGGCGGCCTTCCAGTCACCGAAGAGCTTCTCCATCCGGGCCACGAAGTTGGGCCAGTCGATCCGGCCGGCGACGGCGATGATCATGCCGGCTGGCTGGATGAATGTGTTGTTGAACTCGCGAACGTCGGTCGGGGTGAGGGCAGCGACATCGGCCGACCGGCCTTCACTGGGCAGGCCCCAGGGGCTCGGGTAGTGGGCCTGCCGCAGGGCGAGCATTGTCCGGTGGGTGGGGTCATCTTCGGTGCCGGCAAGATCCTGAAGCACCGTCTGGCGGGCCGGTTCAAACTGGTCATCGGGGAACGTCGGCCGGCGGAGGATATCAGCAAAGATCGCGACCGCATCGGGCAGCTGCCGGGCCACCATCGCTCCGGCGATGCTGCCATGGCTCATCGAGACCGACTGCGACCACTGCACCCCGGCGTTGTCGAGGTCGGCAACGATCTGACGGCTGCTGCGGTCACCGGCACCGCGGAGCATCAACTCACCGGTCAACGTCGCCAGGCCACAGCAGGGCTTTCCGCTGCGGTCGGCAAGGAGGCTGTCACAGAGGCCGCCGGCCGGCACATGAAACGATACTGAGACCGACTCGACTCCAGGCAGGAACTCCCCTAGCAGCGTGATGCCGTTGTCGAGCGTGGCGGTCTGGAGCGTCTGCTTCACGAGTGATCGGGGGCGGCGGGTTTTCAGGAGGTCCGAGAGACAGCCAGGGGCCCACGGCCGGCTGGCACCGCCGCGTGTTCGTTCACGGCTGCTTCTGAGTCTGCCATATCGGTGGGCTCCTCGGCTACGACCATCCCCGAGACCAGGGCTGACACCAGCGTGGCGACCACGCCCCGCATTTCCTGCCGGTCGCTGGCTGCCAATGAATCCCGGACCTTCGCGGCCTCGCTCGAAGGAACCCCAAGCGGCAGCCGGTCGACGGCCGCTTCCTGCCGCTGCTGCTCGCGGCGTACCTGATCAACACTCTTATAGAGCGTTTTCGTACGGCGAAAACCGAGTCGATGATAAAGCCTGATCGCGGCGGTGTTCTCTGCGGTTACTTCCAGCGTGGCTCGGCGGACACCAGCCGCCGCAAAGCCGGCGAGGGCTTCGCCAATGAGGCTGCTGCCCAGACCGAGCCCGCGGGCACCGGGAAGAATGCCGACATTCTGGATCGAGCCGAGGCCGGCCCGATCGATCACGCCCTGAATGGTGCCGCACCACTCCAGCGGCGAGAACCGCGTCGCCGGCTGGCCCCGAGCCGCCTGCCGACGGGCGACCAGCCAGGTTGCCTCGGGAAGGAAACCAGGCTTCCGCCGAATTTCCCGCATCAGCCGGCGGCAGCCCTCGAGTCGCCCCAGGCAGGGGAAGACGATGGCGTCGATTTCGGCACGGAAGGCTGAAAACTTGGTGCGGGCATGAACATCGAGGAGAGCCTCGTTCCAGGGCACGAACTCGAACCCCGACGGCAGTTGAGCCCCAAACCAACGCCGCTCCCTGACGAGATCGACCTCCATCCGGAATCGTTTGAAGTAGGTCGATTCCAATGGCTGCACCCTTGATGGATTCTGAAACCCGCTTGCCTCTGAAATTAAGAATGCCCTCCTCTGGCGTCAACGCGCCGGTCACCGAATTGAAGGGCCAGCAGCCCCGGCAAGGGGTTGGAGCGGTGGTGAGGATCAGATTGATCCTGCCGGCAGATTGTCACCTGCCCCCATCGCGAACCTCAGGGTATACTTTTTTAGGTTCATCAAAAAAACTTTTTTGAGGGCGCTAAATGCGTATTGTTCAGCCTGCATTCGCGTGGCTGCTTGCGGCTGCAGTCCTGCTGGTCGCCGACGATGCGGCCGCTTTGGTCAGGGTCGTGGCGACCACCACCGTGGTGGCCGACCTGGTGCGGCAGGTCGGCGGCGATCGTGTCGAGGTCGAGAGCCTGATGGCTGACGGGGTCGACCCGCATTCCTACCGGGCCACACCCCGGGACGCGGACCGGCTGGTGCGGGCCGACTTGATCGTTGCCAACGGGCTGCATCTCGAGGGCAAGCTGGCCCAATTGCTTGAGCGGCTCAGCCGACGGCGGCCCGTGGTGGCGGTGGCCGAGGCGGTGCCCCAGGCCGAGCTGTTGCCGATCGGCAACGGGCTGTTCGATCCGCATGTCTGGTTTGATGCGGCGTTGTGGAGCCACTGTCCGGCGGTCGTGGCTAAGGCCCTGGTCAAGCTGGATCCCGCAGGTGCCGCCGGCTACCGGCAACGGGCCGGTGAAGCTGCCGCCCGGCTGCGGCAGCTTGATGCCACTGTCCGGTCACGGCTGGTGACAATCCCACCGTCCCGCCGAGTGCTGATCACCGCTCACGATGCCTTTCGGTATTTTGGCCGGGCCTATGGGCTGGAGGTGATTGGCGTACAGGGCACAAGCACCGAGAGCGAGGCCGGGTTGGCTGACATGAACCGGCTGGTCGAGTTGGTGGTAGGGCGTGGTATCCCGGCGGTATTTGTCGAGACGAGTGTCTCAGATCGCAATGTGACAGCGCTTCGCGAGGGAGCCGCCGCGCGGGGCCAGACCGTGTCACTGGGTGGCCGGCTCTACTCAGATGCCCTGGGACCGGCCGGCAGTGATGGCGACACGCTGGAGCGGGCGCTGCTTGCCAATGTTGAAACCATTGTCACGGCGCTCGGTGGTGACGCTGTCGAAGTCGTGGGGACAGGGGAGTAGTGCAGCGGGTGAGTGAGCCTTCAGCAACAGTCGCACCGGCGGCCACGGCCTGGCTTGAGTGGCACGATCTCACGGTTGCCTATGGCCGTCGGCCGGTGCTCTGGAACGTCGACCTGACGATCACCGAGCCCTGCTTGTTCGGCATCATTGGCCCCAATGGCGCCGGCAAGAGCACGCTGCTCAAGGCGACCCTCGGACTGGTGCCGACCGCCGGTGGCAGCGTGCTGTTCTGGGGCCGAAAGCTGGCCGAGGTGCGGCATCGCATCGGCTATGTGCCGCAGCGGGAGACGGTTGACTGGGATTTTCCTGTCAGCGTGATGGATGTGGTGCTGATGGGGGCGACGTCCCAGTTGGGCTGGTTCCGGCGGGGTGGAAGGCGGGAACGCGAGCTGGCCCGTGACTGTCTGGAGCGGGTTGGGCTGGCCGATCTGGCTGGCCGGCAGATCGGCCGGCTTTCCGGTGGCCAGCAGCAGCGGGTCTTTCTGGCCCGGGCGTTGGCCCGGGAGGCCGACATCTATCTACTTGATGAGCCGATGGCCGGTGTCGATGCCGGCTCCCAGGAACAGATCTTCAGCATCCTGGCTGGCCTCCGGGACGCCGGTAAGCTGGTGGTTGCCGTCCACCACGATCTCCAGACGGCTTCCCGCTGGTTTGATGCGGTAGCACTCGTCGACATGCGGCTGGTCGCCGCTGGCCCAACCGCCGACGTACTCACGCCTGAAAACCTCAATCAGACCTATGCCGGCCGAGCTGGCATTCTGGACGAACTCGGCCGGGCCGTTGCCCGCGGGAAGCGGACGCCATGATGTCCATGCCCTTGCTTGCAGCATTGCTGCCCTACAACACGCTGGTGGTGGCCAGTGGCGTGGCGGCAGTGGGCTGTGCCGCCGGAGTGGTCGGCACGCTCAGTGTCCTGCGGCGACGGGCGCTGGTGGGTGATGCAGCGGCTCATGCCACGCTGGTCGGTGTTGCCATGGCCCTGCTGGTGACCGGTCAGCGGAGCCTGGCGGTGCTGCTTGCCGGCGGGCTCGTCTCGGCGATTGCCGCGCTCGTCCTGTTGGTGCTGATCCGCCGATTCACCCGCACCCGCGATGACGCCGCTACGGCGGTCGTGCTAAGCGTGTCGTTCGGGTTGGGCATCGTGCTGATTTCTGGCATGGTGGCCCGCGGGGTACCGGGCAGCGCCGGCCTGGAACGGTTTCTGCTGGGGCACACGGCGGCGCTGACCATCGGTGATGCCACACTGCTGGGCATCGTTTCGACGCTGGCGGTGGCCTGCGTCTGGCTGGGCCTGAAAGAGGCGACAATGGTCGCCTTCGACCCGGCCTTTGCCGCCGCGGCTGGCTGGCCGGCAACGGCCATCGACCTCACGCTTGTCACCCTGGTGGCAGTGATGGTGGTGGTGGGGCTGCCGGCGGCAGGGGCGGTGCTGGTGACTGCGCTGGTGGTGATTCCGCCGGTGGCGGCCCGGCAGTGGACCGACCGGATTGTGCCGATGCTGATCATTGCGGGCGGCATTGGTCTCGTCTGTGGACTGGCCGGCGTCGTGATCAGCAGTCTCGCCACCCGGCTATCAACCGGACCGGTGGTAGTGCTGGTGGCGGCGGGCTGCTTTGTGGTGTCGCTGGTCATCGCGCCCCGCCGGGGGCTGCTGGCCCGCTGGTGGGATCGCCCCGCGGCGGTGCCAACGGCTGATCAACAGCGACTGGAGCAACGCTGATGGGGGCGGCAGCACTGGCAGTGTCGTGGTGGGGCTGGCTGGAGGCGATCGGCCCGATGCATGGCTGGGCAATGGCGACAGCCGCGGTGGTCGCTGCCGGCTGTGCGACCGTCGGCAGCCTGCTGGTGGTGCGGCGGCTGAGCCTGCTGGGTGATGCCATCAGCCATGCCGTGCTGCCGGGCATCGTCGTGGCGGTACTGCTGGGGGGTAGGCCGGGGGGGCTGCTGGTGCTTTTGGGCGCGACGGTGGCGGCTCTGGTGACCGTCGGGCTGACCCACCTGTTTCGCAGCCAGGCCGGTCTGGCGGAGGATGCCGGCGTGGGGGTCGCCTTTACCACGCTGTTCGCAATTGGTGTGCTGCTGGTGACCGTTTCCGGCTCACGGATCGACCTCGACCCCGGCTGCATCCTCTACGGCATACTGGAATTGGTGCCCTTCGACACGGTGCCGCTGCTGGGCTACGAACTGCCGCGGGCGTTCCTGTCGGCCGCCGCGGTGCTGCTGGTGGTGACCGCCGGCCTCTGGCTCTCCTGGCGGTGGCAACTCTTCACCGCCTTCGATGCGGACGCAGCCCGGGCGGCAGGCGTGCCGACCACAGCCGTGACGATCGGCCTGCTCGTCTGTGTGTCGCTGGCGACCGTTGCCGGGTTTGAGGCGGTCGGCGCGATCCTGGTGGTGGCCATGCTCGTGGTGCCGGCAGCAGCAGCCGAACTGCTGGTGCAGCGGCTGCACCATGTTCTGCTGTTGGCCGTCGGACTGGCGATGCTTGGCGCTGTGGGCGGCTATCTGGCCGCCTGGCGGTTTGATACCTCGGCCGCTGGCATGATGGCGGTGGTGCTGGGGCTGGAATATGTCGTGGCGGTATTGCTGGCACCGCAGGATGGGCTGCTGGCCCGGGCCACTGCCCGGCTGTCGTATGCCTGGCGGGTGCGGTGTGAGGACCGGCTGGCGGCGCTTTGGCGGGCGGAAGAGGCGGGGGCCGCAATGCCGGTCGCTGCCGGGCTGTCATCCAGCCTGTCACTGCGGTGGTTGTCGCTTCAGGGGCAGATTGAACCAGTGAGTGATGGCTATCGGCTGACGCCGCGGGGGCGATCCGAGGGTGAGACGATCGTCCGCTCGCACCGGCTCTGGGAGACCTGGCTGGGCCAGCACGCCGACCTGCCGGTTGACCACCTGCATCCGCCAGCGGAATGGATCGAGCACCACCTGGGTGCCCGGCTGCGGCAGCGGATCGAGGAAGATCTGGGCCGCGACATTCGCGATCCCCACGGGAGCGAGATTCCACCGGAGCGAATTTGACTGTTGTCTTCGCTGCCGGCTGGCAAAGGCAGTCCCGTAGCGAGGGAGTTACGCCAGTTCCGGCAGCGGACGGGCCTCACGAAGAAGGTACTGCGGTCGTCCAGAGTGATCGGTGAACTGGGTGCTTGCTGGATCGATTCCCAGGTGGCGATAGAGGGTAGCCAACACCTCGCTGAAATGAACGGGACGATCGGCAATCGCTGCTCCATGCTTGTCGGTGGCTCCGATTACCTGACCATGCCGAAGCCCGCCACCGGCCAGGAGGCCACCGCCAACAGCCGGCCAGTGGTCGCGGCCGGCGTCCTTGTTGATTTTCGGGGTACGGCCAAACTCACCCCAGGCGACCACCGCGACGTCATCGGCAAGCCCGCGTTCGTGCAGATCCTCAATCAAAGCTGAGAGCCCCTGATCGAACTGTGGCAGGTGGGTGTTTTTCATGCCATTGAAGGTGTCGCTGTGAAAGTCCCAGCGGCCAAAGTTGAGGGTCACCACCCGGCAGCCTGCCTCGACCAGCCGGCGGGCCATCAAAAAGTGTTCGAGATTTCGAGGGGCGCCGTCGCCGAATCGCTTGCTATCACCCTTTCCGTACCGCTCCCGGACGCGGGCCGGTTCGGCGGAGATGTCAAGTGCCTCGGCCAGCCGGCTGCTGGTAAGGATGTCGAAGGCCGCCGACTCTATCTCATCAATGCCCGCCAGCATCCGCTGGGCATCGAGATCACGTCTGAGGCCATCGAGTTTGCCAAGGAGTTGCCGGCGATCCTGCATTCGCTCGGTCGACATGTCCTTTAGCACGATGTCGCCACTGCCCGGGCCGCTTGGCCGGAAGGCGGCGTGGGCCACTCCAAGGAACCCTGGGTGGCCGGGCGATCCGTAGGGCGGATGGCCGGCGTCGGGAGCCAAGCCGACAAACGGAGGGATACCCCGGCCGGCCGGACCCAAAGCCTTCGAGGCGACCGAACCGATGCTCGGCCAGCCTCCGCTCGGCTGATTGAGAAAGGATTGTCCCGTGTAGCAGATGAAGGAGTCGTGACTCCCATTGGGCGAGCCGTGGAGGCTCCGCAGCACAGTGCACCTGTCCATGATGCGGGCCATCTTGGGCATGTGCTCACAGATTTCCAGCCCCGGTAAACTGGTTTTAATGGGCCGGAACTCGCCGCGAATCTCCGCCGGCGCATCCATCTTGAGGTCATACATGTCCTGATGGGCCGGTGCCCCGCACATATAGATCATGATCACCGACTTGTGAGAACCGCCGATACCGGCAGCCTGCTCAGCCCGCAGCAGGGATGGCAGGCTCAGTCCACCGACAGAGAGGGCACCAATCCGCAGTAAATCCCGTCGGGGCAGGCCGTCACAAAGCCGACTCGATCGACCGCGGCGACTGTCGGAGATGAGCGATAGCATCGGGCGTTTCTCGGAAGGCACAGGGCGATGGCAGGTGCAACGGGCGTCGACAGACGCTGATTTAATTGTCGGCTCATTCGTTAAGGGGTCAGCTTACTCATTATGACGAGGTATGAATTGCCGGTCTTCTTACGCAAATTATTGCTGGAGCAGGACCACTTCGCCACGCCGTCGCATTCTGAGACGACCTCGCAATAGCGTCTTTCTGTCCGCCGTGCCCGGTAAGCGGACAATGGCTGTGCAATAGTATTCGCGGTGGATGAGTTTTCCGGAACAGTCCTCGGAGCGGTGAGTAGGCTCGATTCCTGGGTACCGATTCTTAAGCGTGGTGCTGGCGGCAGTACGCGGGCGAGCAACCGCCAAGGGGACAGGCAGATGCTGACGATTTACGGACATTCACGCGGATCATTCGACCGCCGAGCCTTCCTTTCCATCGGTGGGCTCTCGCTGGGAGTCGGTGGACTGCCATTGGCTCGGCTCCTGCGAGCCGAAGGGACATCGGCCGCCGCCTCCGATCCCGCCCGCCGGCACAAGGCGGTGATTAATATCTTCCTGGCCGGTGGGCCGCCCCATCAGGATCTCTGGGATCTCAAGCCAGATGCGCCGGCCGAGATTCGCGGTGAGTTTCGCCCGATAAAAACCTGCCTGCCTGGTGTCGAAATCTGTGAGGTCTTTCCCCGATTGGCCACCCGACTGGACCGGTGCACGATCATTCGCTCAGTGGTCGGCTGCGAGACGGCTCATGCCGGCTTTCAATGCCAGACTGGGTGGTCAAAAAACAGCCTGCAGAATCTTGGCGGTAGGCCTTCGATCGGTGCGGCCATTGCGAAACTGGAAGGCGCGGTCGATCCCACCGTGCCTCCATTTGTCGGACTGGCCGCCCCAACAAAGCATTTGCCCTGGTCAGACTCGGGCACCGCCGGCTTCCTCGGCCCGGCCTTCGGGCCATTTAAGCCTGAGGGGCCTGACCTTGAGAACATGACGCTCCGGTCAATATCGTTGGAACAAATGGCCGATCGTCGGAAGCTGCTCGCCAGTATCGATACCCTGCGGCGTGATGTTGATGCCAATGGCTCGCTGGCCGGCATGGATGCTTTTGCCCAGCGAGCTTTCGATGTGCTGACCGGTAGTCGGTTGCTTGAGGCACTCGATCTTGAGCGAGAGGATGCCCGGGTACGGGAGGCCTACGGAGACGGCAAGCCCTACAAATTCCAGTACGACGGGCCACCGACGTGCAACGATCATCTGCTGTTGGCCCGACGGCTGGTTGAGGCTGGTGTGCGGGTGGTCAGCCTCAGTTACGGCCGCTGGGATAGCCACTCGGCCAACTTTGATCTGGTTCGTGACCACGGCGGCAAACTTGACCAATGTCTTACAGCTTTGATTGACGACCTGTCCGACCGCGGACTACTCGAAGACGTGGCAGTGGTCGTCTGGGGGGAGTTTGGTCGCACTCCCAAGATCAACCCCAAGGCTGGTCGTGATCACTGGCCCAAGGTCAGCACCGCCCTTTTGATCGGCGGAGGTCTGCGGCATGGGCAAGTGATCGGGTCGACCAATCGGCTCGGTGAGCATGCGGTCGAACGGCCGGTGCACATGCAGGAGATCACGGCAACCCTCTACCATTCTCTGGGTATCACAACCTCCCAGGCGACCCTGATCGACACTGCGGGCCGCCCACAGTATCTGGTTGAGCGGCAGCCGTTGGCAGAACTCATTTGACGGTGCGGCTGTAATGTTGCTCCGGGTGGCGTCGGTCGCATCGATTGGGCTTCACCGGCTGAACCGCAGGTCACTCTCCCGGTACGCCGCGGTTCAATCGTGTCGGGCGGCAGCGGCCGGTTCAACCGCGTGCCGAATCTTCACATCGGTCAGCCTCCAGAGCCCAAGCTGCCCAGCCGCGGTGCCCGCCACAAACACATCCCGGGCCGCGGCGAGTGTCTGCACAAACCCTGTTAGTCCATTGAATTCACGAATGGTCTTGCCGTCAGCTGGATTGACCAGGCGAATCACGCCGCTGCCACTGGTGGCGAGGAGTTCAGCTGTGACCCCGGGGAAGGAAACGGCCGTCACTTCTTTGCTGAACCCGCTCACCGTTCTCTCTTGCTCACCAGTCGTAGTCTTCCAGACCTTTACCACGCCGTCGCCACCAGCCGTGGCCAGCCGCTGGCCGTCAGGCTGCCAGGCCACCCCAAGCACATGGCCGGCATGGCCTTCGAACGAACGCAGGAGTTTCCCTTCTGGCCAGCTGTGCAGCTTCGCTGTCCGGTCGGTCGAGCCCGAGGCCAGCTGCGTCCCGTCACGCGAAAATGCGACGGCGACAACGGTATCGGAATGCGGGTGTTCAAAGGCCGTTGCAAGGCTCCCGCTGCTGACATTCCAGACCTTGATCTCCCCAGTGCGGCTCGGCAGGCCGCTGCCGGAGACCAGCCGGTCACCTGCCGTCGTGAAGGCCAACGCCAGCACTCTATCGACAGGCGGGCCTGACGGGTCGGCCGCTGTGAGCCGTGGAGTTGATTCGTCTCCGATACTCCGCAGCAGCGACCAGCGGGAGAGGGGCTGCCAGACGGAAACGGCTGAGTCGCTTCCGCCGAAGGCCACCTGCCCGTCGGGCAATGGGTAAAGGTGCTGCCCGGCTGGATTCCTATCGGCCACGGCCTGCGGCTGCCAGACGTTCCGTGGCTGTCCATCGACCGCCGCCCTGAGAACGGCTAGTCCTCCCTGGTCGATGCTTAGCAGCCAGCCGCTCTCGGCCAGAAAGCAGGCCTGCACAATTGGTTGGCGGCTGGTCTGCTCCTGCTTCCGAAGTTTCTCGAGTTGGCTGCTGACGGCTGCCGCGGCCTTTTCGGTTGCCGCCACCTCGGATCCGCGATTGGCCAGCCGTTGCTCGACTCGCCGCAACTGCTCAACGGCGAATACCGCTGCCCTTCTGGTCGACTCGAGATTTCGTTCAGCTTTTTCGGCTGCCTCGACCGCCGCGAGCCGAGCCATTTCGGCGTTGGTGGCCGTCGCTTGTGCGGCGTCTTGTTTGATCTTGGCGGCCGACTTCTGATCCGGTGCCTCTGCCGCTTCAGTCTGCTTCTTGGCCACCGCCAAGGCGGCTTCGGCCTCCGTTACGGCAGTGCCGGCAGCTTTGGCGGCCACGGCCTTGGTGGCGAACTCTTGTTCGGCCTTCGGCACCGCGGCGGCGGTTGTCTCCTGTTCGGTTACGACTGCTTCTTTGGCCTTCGCCGCTTCCTTCATGCGACCAGCTGCCAGCTGGCCAGTTTGCTTGAGGATGGCTGCCTCGGCTTCCAGCCGGTCAACCTCGTCGGCCAGCCGGGGATCACCCGCCACGGACGCCAGGAGTTTGCCGTCGGAGAGATTCCAGAGTTTCAGTCCACCCTCTCCAGCGGTGGCGAGCCGTTTGCCGGTGTGATCAACGGACACAGCCTGCAGTTTTCCACCGTGGGAGAACTGCCTCAGTTCCCTGCCCGATCCAACCTCGATCAGCCTGGCGGTGCCATCCGGGCCGGCCGTCACGATGGCTCCAGCCGGCTCTTTCGGGGCTATCAGGATGCTGGCTACGGTACCACTCAGGCCAATCCGCCGGGTCGGCCCGCTGGCTTCCGCTACCGACGGCAGGTCGGAGACAGACCAGAGTTGCAATTCAGCCCGGTCACCACAACTGGTCACCAGTGTTCGGCTGTTGGGAAGGAGCGCAGCAGCCCTGACGTCGGGAACCTGGAGGCGGACCGGTGGCTGCTGGTCAGCCGGCCTGTGTACCAGCACGAGACCGGCCTGGTCGACAGAGACCAGCTGATGCTGATCGAGCCACCCGACCAGCACGATAGCTTCGGTATGCCCGGTGAGTCGGGCGACCGGCTGACAGTCTCCGGCAGATGGTCGTTCGAACAGCAACAGGTTGCCATCGCTCCTGCCGACGGCCAACCCGCCGTCGGCACCGGCAGCCATCGCGGTGGCACCAGTAGTGTCGACCAATTCACCGACTCGGAGCGGCGGCATCCGTTGCCAGAGCCGAATCGTCCGGAATGATCCGGTGGCTAAGAGGTCACTTTTTGGCCCGAAGGCGATGGCAGTGATTGGATCCCGGTGGGCTACTGGAGGATTGCCAGTCGCTGGCGTGAAATTTGGGTTCACCAGCGAAGCCAGACGGACGCCGGTGCCGGTGTCGAAGAGATCGACACGACCACTCCGGGCCGCGGCGGTCGTGCGGCCATCGGGGCTGACAGCCGTGGCAACAATCCCTCCCATGCCCGCCGGTAGGGGCAGCCAGGCAACAGCAGCGGCCTCCTGCGGCTCCGCTGCCGGCAGGCCGCTTGCGATCCAATGCTGAAGCAGCCCCAGCTCCTCTGGATTCAGGCTGCGGGCCCCGACGGCATTGTCCGCCGGTGGCATCACATCCTCCTGCTGATGGCTCGCACGCAGAAACAGTGGGCTCGTGGCAGGCTGGCCGGCGATGGCGGCTGCGCCGGAATCGCCCCCGACTTTGATGGCCTCAAGGCTGTCAAGTCGCAGACCTCCCTCAGCCCGCTGGGCGTTGTGACAGGCGGTGCAGTTGGCCGCAAGCAGCGGGGCGATCTGCTGCCGGTATTCCACATTGGTGCCGGCGGCCGGCGGGCTGATCGGCAGGCTGGCCTGGACACTGGCTGCTGCCGCCAGAACAAGGGGCACCGCCACGACCGGGCAGGTTGTGAAACGCATGAATGTTCCTGGCTTGCTAAGGGACCTGGTTCGTTGCCTGCGGTACGACGTCAACAATGATCACCGGAACAGTGATCGGCTCCTCGATCTGCTTGGCCTTGGCTGCCTGCTGCCGCTGTTTCAGTTTCTTGTCAGCCTCTGTTGCCGCGGCAGTGGCGGCCTCCAGCCGTTTTTCAGTGGCTGCCAGTTCGGCGGCAACTACGGTTCGTTCTGCACGGATTGTTGCCATGTCGGCAGGGGCGGCCTCGGCCTTCCCCGCGGCCTCCAGCTGGCGGTCGCGTCCCTCAAGGGCGGCCTGCTGCTGGTTCCGGCTTTCAGTCAGTTCCGCCACGATCGCCTGGAGCCGACCATGCTCAGTTTCAGCACGGGCCACTGCCTCGGGGAACCGGCGGAAGCTTCGCTTGGCGATACCGGTCAACATCATCGGGTAACGACCAGCCGGAAGCGTGGCATCGGCGGTTATCTCCAGGGTTGCCTCCGTCGCCTTCTCGCCAATTGTCAGGCCGCCAGCTTTCAGCAGGTTCGGCAGGCCGCTCGGCTGCAAGGTGAGCGGCCCTTGGCTTTCTGGGTTGCGGCTCACCGCCAGCGTCACGGTTTGTTTTTCTCCGGCCGACAGTTTCAGCAGTCGGGATGCGGGCGTCACCGTATAGGCTGCCGTGTCCGCAGTCACGGCGATCCGCACCGTTCCGATTTCTCGCACCAGATGCGGCTGTTTCCGGCTGGTGACCGGCCAGCGGAGTGTGGCTGCCCGGGCGACTTGCAGTCGGGGCTCGACACCGATCCGCCCTCGACCGATCAGCCGGATGTCCGCGGCTGCGACCGGAGCGTCGGCAGCCGCCTCAAGCACCAGAAGCCCACGGTTGGCCTTGGCGGGGATCACGAGAGGGTCCGCCGACAGGCCGGCCGTGAGACCCTCGGCAGTCACCTCAACCACGCCGCTAAAGCCATCACGTCGAATGAGTAGCACGTCGATCGTGGTGGTGCCGCCGCGGGGGAGAGAGGGGGTGGTGATTCGCATCTTGTTGTTGATGTCGGTGCGGTCGGGACTTGCCAGGAAGGCGAGGAGTTCAAAGTCGGGGCGGGGGCGGCGGGCTTCGAGGACGAACGCAGCCGGATGCCCGCTCATGTCAAGGTTTGACGCTGTCAACCGATAGCGGCCATCAGCGGGCACCTTGAATGAGAGCACCGGGTCGTAGCCCGCACCATCGACTGAAAGACCCTTGAACGCTTTTGCCACGTCATCGCTGAAGGCGACCTCTTTGAAGGTTTGCTGCCCCGATTCGGATACGGAAATCGACTCGATCAGCAGGGCGGCATCGGAGTGCTCCCCGAGCCGGCGTGAGAAAAGTTCGAAGATCCAGGTCTCACCTCCCTCGGCCTCAAACTCAAGTTGGTGGTTCAGGTTGGACCCGCTCCAGCGTCCCACTCTGGTGGCTGGCAGAGTCAGCAGTCGAGTGGCTGCCGGGTCAGCGGCTGCAGTCACCACCGGTCCCGGAGGACGGGTCGCCAGCGCTGGCACCGGGGTCGACTGCTCCGCGAGCCGCTCAGCCTGTAGGTCGACAACGTCTCCGACAATGTCGTACGGACTGAGCAGCCGCCGTAGTTGCCGCCAGGAACTCCGTGGGCGGGCCGGCATCCGTCCCGGCAGGCCAGGGGCAGCAGCCGACCCGGCCGACACCTCCAGATCGATACCCTGTCCCGGAACGACTACCGGCGGGTATACGTGCCGCACCGGTGGTGTGGACGAGACCACCAGGCGATAGAACCAGTCAGATCCACCACCGGCGAAGAGGTCTCGTACCTGCACCAGGTAACGGCCCGTGACCGGTGCGGTCAGGTCAAGTACCGGGTCACCGGCGGGTGTCCGGCCGGCAGTTGCCAGCACGGTGCCGTCCGGGCCAGAGACGCTGAGCAACGGCGTCATCCGGGCGTCGAGTCGTTCACTCCAGATGTCGAGATGCAACTGCTGCCCCGCTTGGCGGTCGATGCTGTAAGAATCGACCGCTGCTGCCACCGCCTGGGCGTTGACCACTGACGGCACCAGCACACTGAGTGGGGTTGCCGGCGTGGAGGCAGTCTCGGGCCGCAACTGTTCGACGGCTGTTCCCACCATAAACAGCCTCGGGTTGCTGACCCCAAAGCGGCCGCGGCAGAACGCCTCGTAGGCCCCCGGGGCGACATCGGCGGCGATCCTCACCTGAAACCGGCCAGGTATCGGTTCCGGATCGGGCAGCAATTCGGTCGCGACGGGACGCACCGACCGGACCATGATACCCGGGTGCGCAAACCAGAGCTCACCGCCGTCAAGATCAACACCCCTGATTTCCACCTCAACCTCAGTGCCCCGCTGTCCCCCGGGAGGAAAGACTGACCAGAGCAGCGGCTGTGGTAGCTCGGCGGACAGGCTGCCCGGAATCAGGGCAAGCCCGATAGCGAGGAAACAGAGGCGGATCACAGGACTCTCCTTCCGGGCTGACTGGCCGCGAGACGACGGTATGGTCACCGCCGGCAGGATTGCCGCAGCCAGCCGCCGGCCAAGCGTTAGTGGTTAAAGAGAAATTCCTTGGTGTTGAGCAGACTCCAAAGGACGTCCTCCCAGCCATCCTCAGGCTGCTCCACACGGGTTGCCAGATAGCTGGCAATCGCCTCCCGCTCTGCGTCGCGGGGAGGGCGGGAAAAGGCAACCAGGTAGAGTTCTTCAATCCTTTCCTGCAGCGGTCGCTCTCCGGCGGATGCCAGTTGCTTTGACCGCTGGCCGCCAAGTTTCTCCAGCACCTGATCCGAGTTGATCAGGTGCAGGCACTGGGCGAGGTTCGCCTCGGTGCCGCGTTCACACTCGCAGGCGCTGTCTCCAGCCGGTCGACCGAAGACGGTGAGAAAATAGTTGTTGAAATTCGGGTCGGGCAGTTGCACTGCCCGGGTGCCAGTCGGCATACCGTCGAAACTTGTTTGGGCCAGGGTCAGCCGGTCGACGGCATCGAGCGCCACCTCGGCTGGAAGCCGACGGGCGAAGTAACGCGAAAAACTCTGTCTGTCTCCGGCATTGTACTCATTCGGTGTCGAGGCGAGTTGGTAGGTGCGAGAGTTGCAGATCAGCCGGATGAGGGCCTTGAGATCGAAGCCGGACTCGACGAACGCCCCGGCGAGCGTGTCGAGAAGTTCTGGGTTGGTCGCTGGATTGGTGATCCGGAGGTCATCCTCCGGTTCGACAATCCCCACGGCAAAGAAGTGCTTCCAGTAGCGATTGACCAGCGAGCGGGCAAAAAATTGATTCTCCGGATTGGTCATCCAGGCCACCAGCTGCCGACGGGGATCATCACCGGCAGCGATGGCCATTGAGTCGCCGTCGAGGACCGCCGGCCCGTGGGTCTGTCGCGGTCCCTTGGCCTGCGGCTGCCCGCGGCGGTGCACAATCCGATCTTCACCTGGGTGGCTGCCAGGCTTCCGGCCGACTTGAGAAAAGAAGGCTGCCAGCTTGAAGTAGTCATCAGTGCCCCACTTCTCGAATGGATGATGATGACAGCGGGCACACTGCAGCCGTTGCCCGAGAAATAGCTGGGCGGCATCCTCGACCTGCTGGTTCATATCTTTGACCTGCCGGTACCAGATGACCGGTGGGTTGGTTGCCACCTCGCCCGTTGCGGTGAGAATGTCAGCCACAAACTCCGAGTACGGTCGATTGGTCACCAGGCTTTCCCGAATCCAGGCGTGGAAGGCGTAGCTGCCGCGGCGGTGCAGTTCGGAATCAGTCCGCTGGTTTCGCAGGATGGCCGACCACTTCATGGCGAAACTATCGGCATAGCCCGGTGACTCAAGCAACTGGTCAATTAACTGGCGGCGTTTGTCGGCGTCGGCGGCGGCCAGGAAGCGCCGGGTCTCCTCAAGCGTCGGAAGCCGGCCGGCGATATCGAGTGTCGCCCGCCGCAGAAAGGTGGCGTCATCGCATCGCGGTGAAGGTGGCAGGTGCAGCTTGCGGAGCTGGGTAAGCACATGCCGGTCGACCAGGTTCTCGACATAGTCTTTTTCAGAAGGTATCCGGTCCAGTGGCAGGTCGAGCGGGAAGATGCCACGGAATACCGCCACCTTGCTGCAGAACCGAATCATGACGGCGACGGAGCCTGCCCGCTCTCGGCCGGCGGCTGCGGCCCCCTGGACGAGCCCAGATTCATCGACATCGGCAAGTTCGGCCGCGTTGCCCTCGTACTGAGCCAGCCGAGTCACATCCTCTGTTCGGCCGTCAGAATAGGTTGCCATGACCCGCAGTTGCTGCTGCTGGCCAGGGCCTAGCAATCGCTCCCGAGGGAAGACTTCGATCCCGGTCACCTCAGGCGGGTTGCTGCCGCTGGGCCGGCAGCCTTCAGCAATCCATTGCAACAACAGTTCGTAGTCGGGGGAAGTCTCAGTCAGGAGCTTGCCGCCGCCGTGCGGGATCCGGGCGGTCGCCTTGGCCAGCAACAGGCTGTCCGCAGGAGCCGCCAGCGACACCCGGCGGCCGCGGGCTTCGGTGACGAGGTGTTCGTGATCCTCGCCCGGCTCAAAGCCGAGCAGTGACAGCCGAAAGCTATTCTGTCCGCCACTTTTTCCATGGCAGCCGCCGCCGTTGCAGCCGTGTTTGGTGAAGACCGGCACAACCTGGCTGACGAAATCAATGGGCGGGTCAGCATCGATCCGGCTGATCGTAAGCGGCAGCCGCACCGGTGGCACGACCGCCACGGCCTGGCTGCTGAGACTTGCCGGCACCGCAACCATAACCACACCGATTCCATTCTGCCGCGGGTCGAGCAGACCAGCCTCACACCGAGCGAGCGTTGGTGGCTCCACCCGGTAGGTCGCAATATGAGTGAGATCGGCAACCGGCTGGCCAGCGGCATTGAGGGCAGTCACCACCAACTGCCGACGATCGCGGCTACCGACCAGCCGGAATTCGTTGTCCGGCGATCCCGTTGATACCTCGAGCCGGGTGAAGACCGGGCCCTTCGCATCGCCGGGGAGCGGCTCTCCGCTCCGGACAAGGCCGGCGACTGGCAGGACCAAGAGGGGCCCAGCAATGCAAAAGCGTATAGCAGAGGTGGTAGTCATTGGTTCTTCCCAGGGATCAAGCAGGGCAGTGGGAGCAGGGTAAGCCGGACGCCTCACCACCAGTTTGGTCATCCATGATTAAGTTGCCCTGATGCGTCCGTCGCCGGCCACTGTCCGCCGGTGGGGGGCTTCTGCCATCGCCTGACTCTATCTGGCTGACAGATGTCGGCTGTGAAGCAAAATTATGCCCGGCAGCCGTATTTTTGGCTTCGGTGAATCCCCCTGTCGCAGCAGTTTTTCAGGGACCTCCCGTCGCGGATCGTCTGTACAAGTTGGGGTGGCTGCTGCCAATCCGGGCGAATTTCGACGAGATTTTCCGCCCGGCGATTCCCTTGCCGGAAACGGTCAACCGGAATAGCCTATTGGAGTTTTGCTGGTTGCCGTTGGGGCGGAGGACTGGGGGATGATTAGGACACAAAGGATTCCGTGTTGACTGTCTTCTTCAATTCTTGTCGTTTAGATAACTTTGGGAAAATGTTGCCATGGCTGTGATCACTAAGTTTGACCAAGTTACCTCTTGTCTCCAAGTGCGAGCGACCAGCCCGCAGCGACGAGGGTTCACATTAATCGAATTGCTGGTCGTGATTGCGATCATCGGTGTTCTGGTGGGGCTACTTTTGCCAGCGGTGCAAACCGCTCGGGAAGCAGCCCGCCGGATAGCCTGTTCAAACAAGCTCAAACAACTTGGGCTTGGCATGCACAATTTCATGTCTGCCAGAGGTGCGTTCCCATCGAATTGCTGGGCGCCGAATTCAGGGACCCGTTGGGAAAACTGGGAATATCTCAGCGCTCACTATGCGATCCTGCCGTTCCTCAAGCAGAACACCTTGTTCGACGACATCAGTGCGACGCTCAGCAACTCATCTCCCAGTGCGACTTTTGTGCTTCTCCGTTCCCCAAACGAGTTATTCGCCTGTCCGTCAAACTACGAGGTCTTTGAGACAGCGACGAAGTGGGGTCCTTCAAATTACGGTTGGTGCGTCGGGTCTGGCGTGTATGCGATGCCAGGGTAATCGACTGCAAAGGGTTCACTCATATCAGCAGCAGCGGCGACAACGACTCCGGAGGCAATGGATCCGGAAATGCTCGGACTGAGTCGGTTCAGGCGTTGTCTGGATTTACGATCGCTGATTTTCTCGACGGAACTTCCACTGTGTTATCGGCTTCAGAATTTTTGACGGGTACTGGTGAGGGGGGGAGCGGTGGGCAGCCAATCTATCCCCAGAATATTGCCCTGCTTTCAGATAACAGTGCTCTGCAGGCTGTCTCAGACAAGTATTTTCCCACTGATGCCGAGATCGCGGTGATCGCAAACGCGGTTTCGAGCCCGACTGCGTGGGGTGGCAACAATGGACGGCAGTGGGGTTGGCGGGCCGCAGCATCGTCAACTTTCAACGCAGCCGTGCCGCCCAACTGGGAGTATCCATCGGGTGGTGGTTCTTCTGGCCCCGGTTGGATGTACGACTGGGGGTACGATGTCTTCCCACCGCGAAGTCGCCACCCCGGCATGGTCAATGCAGTCATGGTCGACGGAGCTGTCAAAACAATCAGCGACACAATTACAGCGACTGTATTCCAAAGGTTGGGTAACCGTGAGGACGGTCAGGCGGTACGTGTTGATTAATAGCTTTAAAGATTTAAGAAGAGGTCCGACTCAGACAAGCGGAAGTGAGACGGTCGGCTTTATCCAGATTTTCATCAGACAAACGGGGGTGCTGTGACGGCCATGCTGTTTGTAGCGGGCGTCACAATCCTCGCTGGCTGTGATATGCGCACCAAAGATCGCGTGATGGACTTCAAGCCAGATCCGATCGGACCTGCGAAGGCCATTCTTCGAGCCTACGCCGATGGGCAGCCCGTGGGAAGCGAGTCGGAGACCTTTGATAGCCTCGTGTCCCAGGTGGCTGAAGCTGATCCTGATAAGGGGATGCAACTGCGAGAATTCTTTGAGAGGGTGAAGCGAGCAGGAAAAGCGAGCCGCAAGGAAGCGAAAAAGGTTCTCGACAAACTCGATTAGTCTTGGTGGTGGTTCAACCGCCGCAACGGAGACGATTGCAGAAAAAGTATGCCTGTGCATGGATGCGATTTTAGGAGTGAATCATCAATGCTCGAGCTTGCGAAGCAGGGCGAGGTTGCGGATGTCGTTGGCTGGGTGGGGCTTGCCGTCGGCTCCTTCTTTCGGTGTTTCGAGAATCATCGGTACGCCGGCGAGCTGCGGATGATTGACCAGCAGCTTGAAGGCTTCCCGGCCGATCTTTCCGTCACCGATCGCTTCGTGACGGTCGACCCGCGCGCCGCATTCTCGCTTGGAGTCGTTGGCATGAATGAGCTTCAGCCGCTCCAGCCCAATCGCCTCGTCAAACTGCCGCAGGGTTTCATCGAGGGCAGCCTGGGGTGCCAGCGGATACCCCGCCGCGAAGACATGGCAGGTGTCGAGGCAGACCGCCACCCGGTCCCGCAGGGTTCTGGACCGGTCGATCCGCTTGAGCATGGCGGCGATTTCCTCGAACGTGTCACCCAGGCAGGAGCCCTGCCCGGCGGTCGTCTCAATCAGAATGCCGCTGGAGAGTTTTTGGGTTCGCTTGAGGGCCTCGGCGATACCACCGGCCGCCCGCTGGACTGCCACGGCCCGGTCCTGCTCGCCAGCTGCCCCGGGGTGGGCGACCACCCAGGGAATACCGAGTAGATCGGCTCGTTCCAGTTCGGTGACCAGGCCGGCGATTGACTTTTCGCGGAGAGTGTCCTCTGCCGAGGCGGGGTTGATCAGATAGGAGTCGTGGGCGACTACTAGCCCCAGCCCGGCCTCGGCCACCGCTGCCCGGAAAGCGGCGGCAACGTCGGGCTCCAGCGGCTTCACCGCCCACTGGTTGATGTTCCTCGTGAAGACCTGCAGGCAGGTGCAGCCGGTCTCAACCGCCCGTTCGACCGCCTTTGGCAGGCCACCGGCGATCGACTGGTGGGCCCCAATCAGCCGGTCGGTGGCAGGGGACGAGCGGGCGGACCGAGATGGTGCCGGGCGGGGGGAACGTTGGGCTGGCATTGGGCAATTTCACATGAGGGGAAGTTCAGGTGGGTGACTGGAGAGCGGGATCGGTCGAACCAACGCCCAAGCTATTATTTTGCTCAATCAGCCCGGGAGTCGTACACTGTCTCCATCGGCATTTTTCTTCGGCGGGCCCACGAGATCCTCCCATGGCTACTCTGATCTCGCTTCTCATGATCGTCGCCGGCCTGGTGCTTGGCCTGGTGCTGACGGCATTGGTGGTCCGTCCCCTCCAGGCGGCCCGGCGGGCGGAACGGCTGGCCCGGCAGCAGCGGGACTTCCGTCGGCAACGCGAGCAGTTGGAAGCCAAGTTTATCGACCGGGCCGCCGCCAGCGGCAAACCCCGCGGCCTCCGCTGGAGTGACGTCAGTTTTGAAGACGAGGTGTTCTATGCCCGTGACCGGCGCACCCGGAGCCTAAGGGCCCTGGTGGCGATCGAGGTCTGCTTCGAGGCGATCGAGGGTGGGGGCATGGAGGAGGTCGAGGCCGTCTCAAACGTGCGGGCGGCGACCGCCGAGTTCCTCCATGATGGCACCCGCTGGCACACTGACGGCCGGGTCTTCTTCAACCTCGCGCCCAAGGGATTGGTCCGGTATCTCCACGCCGACCTTGAGTCAGTCGAGCCGACTGGCGAGACGGTCACTGTTGGTGGCCGGGACGCCAGGCATCAATCGGGCTGACGGCCGGCGCCGTCGGGCAACCGGCGTGTCCCCGCATCTCACCTGCCAGGGAGGGCAGCTGTGCCGCGACGGCCACTCACGATCCGCCAGAGCATGCTGCGAAACTTCGCGGTGCTTATCCTGCTGACCAGCGGCACCATTCTGCTGGCCACCTGGATTGCCGGCGCCTCGGCGGTCGCGGACCTCTCGAAGTCGCTGATCGAGCGGACGGCCACCCGGACCGAAACCGAACTCGACCGCTTCTTTGGCACGGTGCAGTCCAACGTCATGATCGGTACCGACTGGGTGCGGGGGGGCATTCTCGACCCCACCGACCACGAGGCGATGAACACCCTGTTCGTGCCGATCCTGCGGCAGTATCCGCAGCTCTCGTCGATGATGGTGGCAACCTCTGATGGCGTTGAGTATCTGCTGCTGCGTGATCCCCTCAAGCCGACGGTCTGGACGAACCGCATCGTGCAGGCCGACAGCTGGGGCCGCCGGGTTTTCAATCGTCGCTGGGACACTGCCACCGGTGCAGTCAAGGAAGACTTCAGTGAGCTCGACTACGACCCCCGCACCCGCATCTGGTACCGCGAGGCGCTGAAGGCACAAGCGGGTGAAGAGGTCTTCTGGACCGAGCCGGTGATCTTTTTCATCACCAAAGACCCCGGCATCACCGCCGCCACCCACTGGGAGGTCGATGGCACCACCTATGTCGTCGCCTTTGACCTGCTGCTGCTCGATATCTCGCGGTTCACCAGCAGCCTGCCGGTGAGCCAGCGGGGCACCGCCTTTGTGCTGGTGGACCGGGGCGGGGATGACGAACTGGCGGTGGTCGGCCTGCCGCGGAACAACAGCTATGACACCCCGGCGGCTATCCGTGAGGCGTTGCTGTTCGTACCGCCAGATGCTGCCGTGGCCGATACGGTGGCAGAGCTGCCGCCGGCTGCAACGCATGACCATCCAGCCATGGCGGCTGCGGTGTCGGCCTGGTTCAAGGCGGGCAAACCGGAGTCAGCCTTCCGCTTTCGAGTGGCTGGTGAGCCCTGGTGGGGAGGGTTCCACTCCTATCCGTTGGGCGACAACACTTTCCGCATCGGCGTGGTGGTGCCGGAGCAGGATTTTCTCGGCGACGTCGTCCGTCAGCGGAACATCACCCTGGTGGTCTCGCTGGTGGCATTGGCGGCTGCCCTGGTGATGGCCCTGGCGATGGCCCGCACCTATGGCAAGCCGCTGGAGGCACTGGCCGATTCCAGCCGCCGGATCCGCAGCCTTGACCTCGATGAGCACGCTCCGGTCGAGTCGAAGCTGGCCGAGGTGACGCAGCTGGCCGAGGCCCAGCGGCAGATGCTGTCGACGCTGCAGTCCTTTGCCAAGTATGTGCCGATGGAAGTGGTCCGTGAACTGCTGCATCGTGGTGAAGTGGCCCAGATTGGCGGGACGAGTGAGGCGCTGACGATTCTGTTCACCGACATCAGTGGCTTTACCACAATCGCCGAGGCCCTCGGCCCTGAGGCCCTCACCGACCACATGGCCGACTACTTTCACGAGGCCCTCACGGTGCTGGAGCGGCATGAGGCCACGGTCGACAAGCTGATCGGTGACGCAATCGTCGCCTTTTGGGGCGCCCCCCGGCCTGACGCCGCGCATGCCGACCATGCCCTGGCGGCGGTGCTGGAAGTCCAGTCTCGGCTGGCCGCCTGCAACACCCGCTGGCGGCAGCAGGGCCTGCCCGAACTGCACACCCGCTTTGGCCTAGCAACCGGCCGGGTGATTGTCGGCAACGTCGGTGCTCGCAGCCGGCTGAGCTACACCGTGCTGGGTGACACCGTGAATCTGGCAGCCCGACTGGAGGCGATCAACAAGTTCTACGGCACCGACATGCTGGTCAGTGAAGAGGTCAGGCAGGCGGTGACGACCCCACTGGACTGGCGGCTGGTCGATCTGGTGGCGGTGAAGGGCAAGCGGCAGGGCAAGCGGATCTATGAGCCGCTCGGCCCGCTGGGGCAGACCGACCGGCAGCGGCTCGACTTCGCCCGCCGCTACGAACTGGCCTGGGCGGTCTATCAAAACAGGCAGTTCGGGGAGGCTCTGGCGATGATTGAAACCCTGCAGCGCGACTGGCCCGAGGATGTCTCGCTGACCCGGCTGCGGCAGATCTGTGCCGAATACCAGCGGCAGCCGCCGCCGGACGATTGGGACGGCGTGGCCCGCATGGCAACGAAGTAGGACGGTGTCCGAAAAACTTGCCCCGCCAGTCCTATCGGCCCGATACCTCTCGACAGAAGGGGAAGGGCGATGGCTGCAGGACGAAACCGGCTGCTGCGATGGGTGAGTCTTGCCGGGGTGCTGCTGGCGGGCCTGCGGGATCTGCCCGCCCCGGCCGCGCCGCCAGCGACGGTGATCCGGCTGCCGGCCCAGACGCAGCAGGACCGCTGCGCGGCGGCAGCCGGGTTTCTTGGCGACAGCCACGACTATGCCAAGGCCGCCTGCCGGATGCGGGACGGCTGTAAGCAGCTCACGGTGGAGGCCTATTACGCCGCTGCCGAGGCGGCCTGGAACGCCATCTGGTCGGCACCGGAATCACCGAGGGTGATTGAGGAGGCGACCAACGCCTACGGTGATGCCCTCGCAGGGCTGTTGCAGGTCGCCAACGAGCAGGGGCGGCTGAAGCCCGATGGCCTCTGGGTCGGCTCGCGGTACAAGCCGGTTCGGGTGCCGGTGATCATCCGTGGCCTGCCGCTGGTCACCTGCGAGATCGAGAGCATCGAGCCCTCGCTGCCGCCGGAGGACAGCCGCATCACCCGGCGGCACTATCGCACCGGCTTCGGCTGGCCGGTGGCGGTGCGGGTGCGGCCCGGTCCCGAGGGAACCGCCGCCGGTGACTTCGCCCCACCGCGGCAGTCGATCGCGGCGACGGCCGTGCTGCGGTTCCGGCTGCCCGGGGGTGAGAAGCCGCTGCACAAGCTGGCCGGGCCACTCTATCGCGACCCGGCCCCGGCCGTGCTCGATCTGGTCGATCCGGCCGAGGTGGCGGGCGTGCATATCGGCCGGGCGCGGCCACCACTGGCAGCCGACTTCACCACGCCATTGCTCGACATGCTTGAGGGCATGCCGAAGTCGGGCCTGGAGGGTTTTCTGCAGCCCTTCGGTGGGGCCGACACCGAGCCGCGGCTGGAGTTCCTGCAGCCCCATGTGAAGGGCCGCATTCCGGTGGTCTTCATTCACGGCTTGGCCAGTGACGAGGGCACCTGGTTTGACCTGCTTAATGACCTGCGGGCCTGCCCACTGTTCCAGCGGTACTTTGAGCCCTGGGTCTACCACTATCCGACGGGGGCCTCGTTCCTGCCCGCTTCAGCGGTGCTCCGGAGGAGCTTGGCCCGCGTGGTCAAGGAGCTCGACCCTGACGGCACTGACCCCTGCCTGCAGAATCTTGTGCTCATCGGCCACAGCATGGGGGGGCTGCATGCGAAACTGCAGGTGGTTGCCTCAGGCAATCGGCTCTGGGACGCGTTCGCGGCGGTGCCCTTTGAGCAGGTCCGAATGCCGCCCCAGATTCGGCAGACGATCGCCCCGGCGTTTTTCTTCCAGCCGGCCCCGTTCGTGAAGCGGGTGGTGTTCATCGCCACGCCGCACGAAGGCTCGTCAATCGCCTCGCGGGGCGTGGGCAAGCTCGCCTCCCTCACCGTCCGCCGGCCGCCGGAGATCACGGCCATCCAACGGATGCTGGTGGCGGCCAACCCGGGTGCGATCCGTCCGGAGTTTGAGCAGAACCTGCCGACAACGGTGCAGCTGCTCGAGCCGAGTTCGACCCTGCTGCAGACGATCTATGACCTGCACCCGCCTTGCTGGGTTTCGCTGCACTCAGTGGTTGGCGTCGTGCACCATTCCGTCACCGGTGAGCGAACCGACTGTTTGGTCCCCGAGTCGAGCGCCCGCTATCCCGGCGTGGTGAGTGAACTCGACGTGCGGGCGAGCCACACCAAGGTCCATCACCATCTTGAGACGGTGGCCGAGATCGAGCGAATCCTGCGGCAGCATCTGCTGGAGACGGGGCTGGGACAGGCTGAGTGAGACAAGGGGGGAGGCAGGGCGACTCGTTGCCTTCAGCAGCATTATTAACCCGACAGACCGCTGGTTCCATACTGCTTCCCGTCTTGACTCCTTTCACAGGGGTGGTCGAATGAACTGATACTTCAGGCCTGAACTGGATAGCCGAGGGTTTACGCTCATCGAGCTATTGGTGGTGATCGCCATCAGCGGCGTGCTGGTTGGCTTATTGTTGCCGGCTGTTCAGACAGCTCGGGAGGCGGCCCGCCGATCGACGTGCTCCAACAATCTCAAGCAGTGGGGGCTGGCGATGCAGCTGCACCACGACGCCAAAAAGAGCCTGCCGTACGGTGGCAGTCGCCATCGATTTGACCTTGTCGAATCAAAGGGGACCGATAACACAAACGCGGCCCGCACACCATTCGCGATCTGGCTCTGGCCGTATCTCGAGCAGACCTCGTCATATGAGGCCCACGATCAAAACCTTGGGTTTCATGTGAATGGCACCAATCGAACACTCGTGGGAAAGCCGGCGAATCACTACTACTGCCCGAGCGATCGGCCGAACGCGAAAATTGGTGACATCTGCCGCATGAACTATGTCGTCGATTGGGGCACGACAGCCGTTCGCCCGGCCACGGCAGACGATGTGCGGCGGGCGCCATTTGGCTGGACAAGCACGTCGGCGAGTCTTAACGACTACGTTCCCTACCGGGTGAGGCTCAGGAATATTACCGACGGTGTGTCGAAGACGCTGCTGATGTCAGAGGTGCGGTTTCCGCCCGATGATTCGGCAGCCGATATTCGCGGGCATGCCCTGAATGATCAGGGGGCACCGTGGTTCATGACCCATGCGGGCCCGAACTCGACGACCGCTGATATCTCAGCATCGGGCTACTGCGAGAACTACCCCGACCTTCCGTCTGCGCCCGTGAACTGGGTGTCATCCCGGCAGGCGGCCCGAAGTCAGCATGCAGGCGGGGTCAATGTGGTTGTTTGCGACGGTAGCGTGCGGTTCATCCGCGACAGCATTGTTCTGACGGCCTGGCAGCGGCTCAGTATGATGAACGACAATCAGGTCATCGGGAACTATGAATAAGTCACCTGGTCGCAAACAGTGGCCGCCGCGGGGCTGGCTTGCCGTGCTGCCTTTGCTCGCCAGTGGGTGCTCACCGCCTGCGACCACGGTCAGTGGCCTGGTCACACTCGATGCTCAGCCGTAGATCCGCCGGGGGCCGAGGAGCTTGTGGCGAAGCTTGGCCAGTGGCCGCAGCGGAGCTGGAGTACGGTCGTAAAGCCACTCGCAGTTGATGCAGTTCATGCTGCGGCCACACCGCTCCCGCCAGCAGGTGACCGGTCGGGCGAAGCTGTGGGCGATGCGGTCGAGGTGGTCGGAGGTGCTCGACCCCTTGAGCAGAATGACCTCCCCCGGCAGCTGCGTGCTGGTGAGGTGGCGGGCGATCTCTTCAGCCGTCTGCAAGAAGACCGCTTGACCGTTTGCACTATCGGCCTCGGTCGCCCCGACGTGGGATGGCGAGTGCCGCAGGAAGACTGTGCGATCGACCAGGGGCCGGGCCTGGCTCCAGGCCGTGCGGTAGACCTTCCGGGAGCTTCCGCCGTAGTCGGAAAGGGTGCCAAGCACCAGCGTCCGGCGCGGCGCCGTTGCAAAGGCCTCTAGGGTCGAGAAGCTGGCCTGGACCGACCAGGCGGGCGACTTGATTGTGTCGCAGATGAAGACCGGCCCGTCGGGAATAGCCAGCAGCGAGCAGCGGCCAAAGACCGGCTCAAACGACCTCAGCCGTGACTGGATGGTTGGCCAGGACACGCCAAGCTGATGGGCAGTGGCCACCGCCGCCAGGGTGGCGACGTGAAAGTGGGCCCCCAGAAACGGCGTCTGCAGTTCGTACTGCTGGTCACGGTGGTGGCAGTTGACAACGAGTCGGTGGTCGGCGGCTGCCGTCAGCTCGGTGGCCTGATAGTCGGCGTTGGGGTTCCTGCCAAAGCTGATCACCCGGCCGGCTACTTCTGTTCGGAGGCGGCTGAGCTGCTCGTCATCGGCGTTGAGTACGGCGAAGCCGTCGGTGGGGACGGCTCGCAGCAGGCAGGCCATTTCCTGGGCCGCGCCGGCAGCGCCCCGAAACTCCTTGTAATGGTCGAGACCGCTGACCGTGGTCACCGCCACCGTCGGGCGGACGAGCCGAGCAATGCCATCCAGGTTTCCCAACGGGAACTCGCTCGCCTCAAGGACGGCCGCCTCGGTGTCGGGGCCAAACCGGGCAAATGCCCCGAGCACGTCCCGGGCGGTGTTGGCATACATCGAGACCCCGACACGGGGCTCGCCGCCCAACAGATGGGCAGTGAGCTTTACCGTCGTCGTCTTGCTGGCACTGCCAGTGACCGCCACAACTGGAATCGCGGCCAGCCGTTCCCGGGCTGCCGTCACCACCCGCGCGCGATGGGCATGCCGCAGCCGCCGCCACTGCAGGCGGCACTGATTCAGCATTTTCCCGGTGGGGATAGACATCTATGCTCCGGCTGATCGCAGCCATGTGTGGTGCTTATCAGACCAAGGCTTATAGCCCTGCAGCTGAGCAGCCAGAAAGGCCAGTTCTGCGGCGGAGATGGCGCTCGGCGTACCGACCACAGGGCGGACTGGTTCATGCAGATCCTCAGGCGGGTGGAAAAACTCAGACGGCTGCTGCGTTGGCGGTTTGGCTCAGGCCTGCCGCTCTGGTGGCATGTTGGCCGTCCCAACTTTGGTGACGACATCAACCCGACCCTGTTCGGCCAGGTCACGCACCGACCGTTGCGGTTTGCCGCTGACCGTGGGCGGCTGCATCTCCTCGGGGCCGGCAGCATTCTGGCCAAGGCGACGCCGGCATCGGTTGTCTGCGGTGCTGGATTTCTCGAGCCGCCGGGAAAGGCTGGCCTGACTGCGGCTGCTGTTGTCGCCGTTCGTGGGGAATGTTCACTGGCAGCCCTCGGCTGCGGCGGTGACGTGGCACTCGGCGATCCGGTGACGCTGGTCGATGAACTGGTAGAGCCCGGGCCCAAGCGGCACCGAGTTGGTCTGGTGCCGCATGTCCTGTCGGTGAGCCGCTGGCGGGCTCAGGCGACGGCCGGCCTCCACGTCATCGACCCCGGCCGCGACCCCTGGTGGGTGGTGCGGGAGATTGCCGCCTGTGAGACCGTGTTCAGTCAGTCACTGCACGGGCTGATCGTGGCCGATGCCCTCGGCGTGCCGAATGTCTGGATTGCTCCCAGCGACCAGATGGTGGGCGGTCGCTTCAAGTTCGACGACTATTTCAGCACGCTTGATCACCCCAAGGAGTGCGTGCCGGAAGGGCCAGCTTTGTTCACCGCCCCGGGCAGACTCTCGGCGTCGGTGGCAACCTTCCGCTACTCGAAAGCGACCCTCCGAAAGGCACTCGCTGCCGCCTGTGATCAGCTTCTGCACTGAAGGGTCAGTCCACGGCGGCCAGGCTGTGCTGGTTGCCGGAGGCCAGCAGGACCAGCCCCACTCCCGGCCGGGCCCACCAGGGGAAAGGAAAGCGACGCTCCACAAGGAAGGCGATCAGGTCGGCATCGACCCGGCTGCGGGCCGGTCCCAGGGCAAACCGCAGCAGCCGGCCGATGGCGTGGCTGCGGCCCGCCCGAAATGCCGCCATGTCGAAGGCAGCGGCAACAGCGTCCAGCCGGCCGCTGGCTTCCGCCTGCAGCAGCAGCCGGCTGCATTTGTAGCAGCGGCCGCAGTTGATGGCCCGGCGATCGGTCCGTGACCCACGGATGCAGACCAGCAGCTGGTGGCAGAGGCTGTCGTCGGCGAGTACCTCGGTGGTCTTCTGCAGCCGTGTCGCCGCTCCACCGAAGGCCAGCCAGGAGACGCGGGGCGTGTTGAACAGCGGCAGCAGTTGCGGCTCAAGGGTGCCGATGCCCGTCAGCCGGGAGATTACCGGCCGGCCACCAATTGGCTCGGAGGAAGCGTAGTGAAACGCACTGAAGAGGTGATCGACCGCCATCGAGGCGGCGACGTTTCGCAGGGCGGCATTGGTGACGAAGGGGAGCGACTGATAGAGGTCGTCGAGCTGGCAGATTGTGCCGACCAGCGGCAGGCCGAGGCGGTCGGCGATCTGCTGGTTGTGCCGGAGTTGCTCGGCAAAGGCTGCGTCATCGCCATGGGCGCCCACATGGTGATGCAGCAGGGTCTGCACCTGCCGACAGGCCGGTACCCCGGGCCGCAGCAACTGGTGGCGGATCAGGTGCAGGCTGTCGACCCCACCGCTCATCGCCGTGGCGGCACCGAGCGTGAGATCGGGAAGGTCGGTGGCAGGCCGCGGTGAAGCCTCCACCGGCACCTTCCGCCAGCGGGGCTCGAGCAGCCGCAGGGTGTCCTGGACCGGGCCGCGGAGTGACTCCAGCAGTAGCTCATCGACCGTGCCAGCGATCTGGAGGGCCTCACCCCGCAGCATGGCCGGCAGCAGCAGGGCTGTGGCAAACGGATCAAAGGTGTCGATCCGCTGGCTGAACTTGGGATGGTTTCCGAACCGGCGCAGTGTCAGCCGGCGTTCTCGGCCGTCACAAGCCGCTGTTACTGAGGCATCAAAGAAGCCATCGCGGCTGTCACTGCTCAGGTTGGAAAGAACGATCGGCATTGCGAGGGTCGTTGAGAAAAGTAGTGGATCACCGGCGTCGGCACGATAGGGCGGTGGCGGGGGTGGGTGAAGTGGAGTCTGCGGCGGGCGGGAGAGATGGGGAAATGCTGTGGGTTCGCTGAAGCCGTGTGGCCAAAGCGGCGATAACAGCAGCGGCTCTTCTCTCAGCAGATTGTTGCATCCATGCGCATCAAAGCGTTCATCGTTCATCTCAATCGTTCGACGGGCCGCTGGCCTCAGGTCGAGCGGCTGCGGACGCTGCTGCCGATGCCAGTGGAGGTGCTGCCGGCCATCGATGGCAGAATGCTGAGTGATGCCGGCTATCACCAGGTGGTCAGGCGAAGCCTCCATCTGCCGTGGTATCCCTTTCTGCTTTCCAAGGCCGAGGCGGCCTGTTTTCTGTCGCACCGTATGGCCTGGCAGCGGCTGTTGAGTGACGGCCTTGATGGGGCCCTCATTCTCGAGGATGACGTTGACTTCTTGACGGCTGATGCGCCGCGGGTCGTTGCTGCTGCTCTGGAGCGGCTACAGCCGGAGGAATGGATTCGGTTTCCGTTTCGTGACCGCGGCGAGTCGGGGCCGGTCGTGCGTCACCGAGACGGGACCATCGTCATTGAACCCCAGATGCCCGGTCGGGGCATGCTGATGCAGGCGGTCGGCCCCGAGGCAGCCCGTCGGCTACTGGCTGCCAGCGATGTCTTTGACCGACCGGTCGATTCCTTTCTGCAGATGCAGTGGGTCCATGCGGCGAGGGTGCTCTCGATGAGACCTATCGTCATCTGCCACATCGACCATCTTCTTGGTGGCACCGAGTTGCACGACCGGCACCGCGGGCTTGCCGACCGCGCTTACCGCGAAGTCTGCCGGCCCATCCTGCGGCTGAGCATGCACTCCGCCAACAGGCAGTGGCGGCGTCGGGCAGCGTGACCAAAAGGTCCGGTGGCTCGCGGCTGGCTACCAAAGGAAAAGGCCCTGCAGTTGGGGAAACTGCAGGGCCTTCAAGCGGCTCTAGAAGTGTGGGTCTTTGGGGGGGGAACAGCCGCTGAAAAGGTCAAAGTGTTTTGTTGTCGCTGGATCACTCCTGC
>Ga0209986_10000217_pt1 | contig 53384 bp, 45 predicted proteins | sample BlataG_FD_183168 | JGI IMG/M metagenome (GOLD analysis project Ga0209986, IMG submission 183168) | Deep subsurface microbial communities from Black Sea to uncover new lineages of life (NeLLi) - Black_00105 metaG (SPAdes) (version 2) | ecosystem: Environmental > Aquatic > Marine > Oceanic >... | reverse complement strand
ACGGCCCAGGCGTCGGGCGTCCTTGCGGTCCATGAAATCTTTGGGGTCGAAGTCATTGACCTCACAGGCGATCTGGGTCAAAAAGGGCGAGGGGTCGAAGCGGGTGATGCGCCCTGCCCCCGATTTGCCTGCCACGAGGTTCTGCCAGGTGGTCTCCACGTCGAGACCCAGAGGGTTGATAGTCCCCATGCCTGTGATCACCACTCGATTGCTCTCCTTGCTCATTTCAACCTCCTTTCGCTGAACTTTTGAGGCCGCTGCCGGTCAGTGGGACGATGGTAATCTCCTCAAGCCCGATTAGGCCGCGAAGCCGCAGCAGCGCAGCGATAGCCACCGCCGAGGTTGGCTCGACATAAAGTCCACGTTGGGCCAACTCGTCGCGCGCCCGCAGCGTCTCCTCGTCGCTCACGGCCAGCACAGCGCCGCCCGTCTCCCGCACCGCTGCTAAGACCTGGCGGCCTCGCACCGGCTGGGTGATGCTGATGCCCTCAGCGATGGTGTGGCACTTTTCGATGGCGAAGGCATCAGCTAGTTCCCGTTGGTAAGCTTCGTACAGGGGAGCACAGGGCCGAGCCTGTACTGCGAAGAGGCGGGGTAGTCTTTCGGTCAGGCCGGGGGCCAGCAGGTCCTTGAAGCCGCGGTAGGCCCCCAGGAGCAGAGTACCGTGGCCGACAGGCAGAACCAGGTTGTCGGGAGCGCGCCAGCCCAGTTGCTCGCAAATCTCATAGGCGATGCTCTTCAGGCCCTCCAGAGTGAAGGGGTTGTAGTAGTGGCTAGCGTAGTAAGCGCCTCGAGCGGCTGCCTCCTGAACAGCCTGAGCAGCTCTCTCTCGGGGTCCCTCTACTTTCACCAGCTTGGCTCCGTAGACGGCGATCTGATCGAGTTTGGTTGGTGAGGCGTGCGCTGGGACGTATATCTCGGCCTCTATTCTGCCGCGGGCCGCATAGGCTGCCAGGCTGGCCCCTGCGTTGCCCGAGGAGTCCTCCACCACTCTCTTCACCCCCAGCCCTCTCAGCACGTTAACTAAGACGGCTGTGCCACGGTCTTTGAAAGACCCCGTTGGAGCCAGGAACTCCAGTTTGCAGTGGATCTTTGTGCCATAAATCTGGGTTTCGACCAGGGGGGTGAAGCCTTCGCCTAAGGAGATGAGGCCCTCTTCGTACTTCACCGGCAGCATGGCCCGATAGCGCCAAAGGCTGAAATCGCCCGTCTCGATCTCATCCTTTACGAAGCCAGGGGTGCCCTCCAGCTCGAAGACGCCGCCGCACTCGCAGCGCCATCGGTAGGTGTCGTATGGATACGTTCGTTTGCAGGATAAGCAGAGTAGGTTCATCGCTGATCAGTGGCCTCCACGGTCTCGATTGCGTCGCCTGTCCTGATCTGGCCGCCCTTGATGACCCTGGCGAAGATACCCTCGCGGGGCATGACGCAATCGCCAACCTGTTGGTAGATGGCGCAGCGGTCGTGGCAGATCTTGCCGTGCTGGGTGATTTCGAGTACGACCTCGTCGCCGACCTGCACCTGCGAGCCGATGGGCAGGGAGAGGAGGTCTATGCCCTGAGTGGTGAGGTTCTCGGCGAAGCTGCCTGGTCCGACGTTAAGGCCCAGGGCACACATCTTCTCGATGCTCTCCATTGCCAGGAGGCTTACCTGGCGGTGCCAGTTGTCGGCGTGGGCGTCGCCAACGATGCCCCAATCCACTTTCAACTCGGCTTCCCCCACGTTCCTTTTGCGTATTCCCTTCTTTTTGCTGGTGCAGACGGCGACGATGGTTCCTCTCAAGCCTTCAAATCCTTTCCAGTATTATCTCCCCGCTCTTGCCTCCGCTTTTGCGGACCAGGCGGATGCTGGTGATGTGCATGGCACGATCCACAGCCTTGCACATGTCGTAGATGGTGAGCGCGGCCACAGCGACGGCAGTCATGGCTTCCATCTCCACGCCCGTCTTGCCCGTTGTCTTCGCCGTGGCGGTGATCTCGATGAGGTTCTCTGCCTCATCGGGCGTGAACTCGACGGCCACGTGGGTCAGAAGCAAGGGGTGGCACATAGGGATCAGCGTGTAGGTTCGCTTGGCAGCCATGATGCCAGCCACCTGGGCCACGGCCAGGACGTCGCCCTTTGGGATGCCCCCCTCCTGGATAAGGGCCAGCGTCTCAGGGCGCATGGTGATCTCGCCCTTGGCCACAGCCACTCGCTTGGTGTCGGGCTTGCCACCCACGTCCACCATGTGTGCCCGCCCTTCTTCATCTAGGTGTGTCAACTGCATTTGGGATCCTCCTGGGTGAGATTATACCACAAGTGCCCTTTTACCTCAAGAATTACCCAAGCTCACGCTGGACGCTAGTCCAGCGCTCAAAACGCGGCTAGTGTCCGCTTTGAGCTTGCATGGGTAACTATCTCAAGAATAACAACACCTTTCACGCCATCTGGTTATCTTTGTCATAATAGCCTCTTTGTAGTATAATTACTATTGGAGGTAAGCTTGGTTGTGTTCAGTCGTTCGAGAAAGATCAAGGACAGCTTGACGCGCACCCGCCAGTCTTTTTTCGGACGGGTCGCTGGCCTATTTGGGGCAAACGAGGTCACCGGGGAGCTGTGGGAGGAGCTGGAGGAGCTCCTGATCCAGGCCGATGTCGGGGTGAATACCACAGTTGAACTTGTGGAAAGGCTGCGAGAGCGCGTCGGTAAAGAGCGAGTACGTGATGCCAGAGCCGTGGAGGGTATGGTGAAAGAGGAGCTGATAGCCATGTTGGATAGCAGCCCTCCCTTCTGCGTCAATGAGCCACGCTTGCTTACGGTCATCCTGGTGGTAGGGGCCAATGGTTCGGGCAAGACCACCAGCATCGCCAAGCTGGCTCATTATTACCAGGAGCAGGGCAGAAAAGTCATCCTTGGCGCGGCCGACACCTTCCGAGCGGCGGCCATTGATCAGCTCAAGATTTGGGGCCAACGGGCTGGTTGTGATGTCATCGCTCATCAGCGGGGGGCCGATCCGGGGGCCGTGGTCTATGACGCTATCAGGGCCGCTCGGTCTCGTGGTGCGGATATACTCATCGTGGACACGGCTGGCCGTCTGCACACCAGGTACAACCTGATGCAGGAGCTCAAGAAGGTGCGAGGCGTAGCAGCCAAGCAGGTCCACCAAGCCCCCCATGAGACTCTCCTGGTGCTGGATGCCACCACCGGGCAGAATGCCCTCGCCCAGGCCAGGCACTTCAAGGACGACGTGGAGGTAACAAGCATTTTCCTGGCCAAGCTGGATGGCACGGCAAAGGGGGGCGTTGTCTTCGCCATTGCCAAGGAACTGGGCCTGCCTATCTACTTCGTGGGCACCGGCGAGGGTCTGGAGGACCTGGCCGAATTCGACGCAGAGGCGTTTGTCGAAGGATTGTTCAGCGCGTAGCGTCATCTCTTGCGGATGACGAAATACCAGGCCATGGGTTGGCGTGCTATGGTCAACGGATGAGGTAACGGATTATCGGATGGCAGTTGGGGCATCCGATAATCCGTTGGGCCGAAGGCCATCCGTTGGCGTATTTGGGATTTGGAGGTGAGCAGCTATGGAGGAATTGAGGAGCAAGCTAGACGAGTTGGAGCAGCGCATCAAGCAGATGAAGGAGCGTCTTTGACCTGGCCAACAAGGAGCAAGAGATAGCGGGGCTGGAGCGGCAGGCGGCGAAGCCTGACTTCTGGGATCATCCAGATGAGGCTCAGGCCGTGATGCGAAAGCTGGCCTCTCTTAATGAGGAGGTAGATACCTGGAAGGGACTGGCAGCGCGGGTGGCCGACGCGCAAGCCCTACTGGAGCTGGCCATAGCCGATGAGGATGAGGCCGTGGCTCGCGACATAGCCTGCGAAGTCGAGGCCATCGAGGCTGAGCTGAAGCGGTTGGAGTTTCGGCTCCTCCTCTCGGGCGAGCACGACAAAGACGACGCCATCCTGGCCATCCACGCCGGGGCGGGTGGCACCGAGGCCCAGGATTGGGCGGAGATGCTGCTCAGAATGTACCTGCGCTGGGCCGAGGGACGCGGCTACGAGACCAGCATCCTGGACAGCATGTCGGGTGAGGAGGCGGGCCTAAAGAGGGCTATGGTCAGTATTGAAGGAGATCACGTCTATGGCTATCTGAAGGCGGAGAGAGGCGTCCACCGATTGGTGCGTCTTTCCCCCTTTGACGCTGCCCACCGGCGACACACTTCATTTGCTCTGGTGGAGGTCTGGCCCGACATCGGGGAGGAGATCGAAGTGGACATAAACCCTGATGACCTGCGCATTGACACCTTCCGCTCCAGTGGGCCAGGCGGGCAGCACATGCAGAAGACCAGCTCAGCGGTGCGCATCACCCACTTGCCCACAGAAATCGTTGTCACTTGCCAGAACGAGCGCTCGCAGGCCCAGAATCGGGAGACGGCCATGAAGATCCTGCGGGCTCGTCTCTTCGATCTCGAGCAAGAGAAGCAGGAGGCGGAACAAGCACGTCTCAAAGGCAAGCACGTCGAGGCTGGCTGGGGCAACCAGATCCGTTCCTACGTGCTGCATCCCTATAAAATGGTCAAGGATTTGCGTACTGGCCACGAAACGGGAAACGCCGAAGCGGTCCTCGATGGGGGCTTGGACGGTTTCATCGAGACCTACCTGCGGTCAATAGTGGGCGTTGAGGTGATTTGACAATTTCGGTCAAAAGGCGTATAATTATTGCGTATAAAATGACCAATGATGGTCACAGAGCGATGAGAACCGTACTCTCAAGCGCTCTTTTTTCGCTAAGGGAGATCACCGGTAGTCAGAGGTGTTGATTAGTGGCCGAGATGGTCGAAGAACTGTTCACTCGATTCGAAGAGCATTTAGCGCGGTTGGCTCTGGCATCAACAACCATCGTGAACTACCTGGCCGACCTGAAAACCTTCGCTCGTTGGCACGCTGATGCCAAGGGAGCGGCGTATTCCCTGTTGGAGTTGACGCCCGACGACATCCGGGAGTATCGCTGCCATATGCAGACCAACGAGGAGTGGGCTCCCGCCACGATCAATCGGCGTCTGCAGGCTGTTCGCAAATTCTACGGTTTTGCGATGGAGACTGGCCTGACGGAGAGCAATCCTGCATCTGAGGTGCAGTTGATTCCGAGACCTGGGCCAAATCTGCCTCGGGCCCTGACTCCTGAGGAGGTCACCAGCCTCCTTCAGGCGGTACAAGGGGGGCGGCCCAGCCTGGTCAAGCGCGACTATGCTATCATCCAATTGTTGCTTCAAACGGGGATCAAGCTGGGAGAGTTGACAAGATTGCGCTTGTCCGATGTCCAACTGCAGGGCGATGGAGAGGGTTCGTTACTGGTGGGAGAAGGCGATGGCAATAAGGGCCGCCAAGTCCCGCTCAGTTCCCTGGCCTGTGCCGCCTTGCGGGATTATTTGCGGGTCCGCCCCCCTTCGGCTAGCACCGAAAACCTGTTCCTCAGTCAGGAGGGCAGTTGCATTTCGAGACGCACGGTCCAGCGGCTGATACGTGTCTACACTAAAGCTGCTGGGCTGGAGGATGTATCGGCCCACGTCCTGCGGCATACCTTTGCTGTGTCCACTTTGGAGGACACGGACGACCTTTCACTCGTGGCGCGCCTGTTGGGCCACCGTTGTTTGGAGACCACTGCCAAGTATCTGGCAGCTCGCGATCAATAGCTAATATCCAATTAGGAGGGCATACCTTGGAGGTAAAAGATTTCAGCGCTTTGCGCATTAGCCTGGCTTCCCCAGAGGAGATACGTTCCTGGTCCTATGGCCAGGTGACCAAGCCGGAGACCATCAACTACCGCCGGCTAAGGCCCGAGAAGGATGGCCTCTTCTGCGAGGCTATCTTCGGGCCTAGTAGAGATTGGCAATGCTACTGCGGCAAGTACAAAAACGTGCGCTACAAGGGCATAGTCTGCGATAAATGTGGGGTGGAGGTAACCCGCTCTTCGGTCCGGCGAGAGCGCATGGGGCACATCGAGCTGGCGGCTCCGGTGGCCCACGTCTGGTATACGCGGCGTGTGCCCAGCCACTTGGGGCTGCTGCTGGACATCTCGCGGCGAAACCTGGATCGGGTCCTCTACTTTGCTCAGTACATCATCACCGAGATCGACGAGGAAGCGCAGCAGAAAGCCTTGCATGGCTTCGAAGAGGAATTGGCCCTGGAACAGGCTCGCCTGGAGAAGGAGACCCAAGAGCAAATTGATGAGCTAGAGCAGAAGGTGGCTGAGAAAGTCGAGAAACTGGAGGAGATTCGGCAGGCCACTCATCAGCGTCTGGAGGAGGAGCTGTCCGCAGCCACCGAAGGGATCATGAAAGAGGCTCAGACCCTGCAAGCGAAGGTAGAGGCCCGCCAGGGTAAGAAAGTGCGGGTTCCTCTGATCTTCTCGCCCACAGGGAAGACCATCGTCGAGAAGGGCGAGGTGGTGGGCCGGGAGCTTTTGGTTCTTTTGAATAAGGCCGTGCAGGAGAAGTTGAGCGAGATCGAGGCCCCGATCAGAGGCGAACAGGAGCGGAACAAAACCTTGGTGGAGGCCGAGATGGAGGACCTGCACCATGCTTTGGAGCAGGAGATCGAGAGCCTTCAAGCGAAGTTGGCTCGGGAGATAGGGATTCTAGAGGAAAAGACGGAGGCTGATCGCGAGGAGCTAATGGATCTGGCCCAGAGGCAGTTCCTGGACGAGGCCCGCTACCGGGAACTGAAGGCCAAATGGGGCCAGGTCTTTAAGGCTGGCATGGGGGCTGAGGCCTTCTATGAGATGCTGAAGGCGATGGATTTGGACGTCATGGCCAAGGAGTTGTGGGCCGAGGTCCGTTCCAGCCGTTCAAAACAGCGCCGCAAGAGGGCGGTCAAAAGGTTGCAGGTGGTGGATGCTCTGCGAAAATCGGGCAACCGGCCCGAGTGGATGATCCTGACCATGCTGCCTGTCATTCCGCCAGACCTTAGGCCTATGGTCCAGTTGGACGGAGGCCGCTTCGCTACTAGTGACCTGAACGACCTCTATCGGCGGGTGATCAACCGCAATAACCGTCTCAAGCGTCTCCTGGAATTGGGGGCCCCTGACGTCATTGTGCGCAATGAGAAGCGCATGCTCCAGGAAGCGGTTGACTCCCTTATTGACAACAGCTACCGAGGCAAGGCGCTGTCCCGGCGTGGCCAACGGGAATTGAAATCCCTCTCGGACATGCTCAAGGGCAAAAAAGGACGCTTCCGCCGTAACCTTCTGGGCAAACGTGTGGACTACTCAGGTCGCTCGGTGATTATCGTCGGCCCGGAGCTGAGGCTACACCAGTGCGGCCTGCCCAGAAGCATGGCTTTAGAGCTCTATCGTCCTTTTGTGATCGGCAAGTTGGTGGAATACAACTATGCCAACAACGTCAAGGGGGCTAAGCGGATCATCGAGCGGGAACGTCCCGAGGTCTGGGAGATCCTGGAAGAGGTGGTCAAGGAGCGGCCAGTATTGCTCAACCGAGCCCCTACCCTGCACCGCCTGAGCATCCAGGCCTTCGAGCCTGTCCTGGTGGATGGCAAGGCCATCCAGATCCATCCCTTGGTCTGCACCGCCTTTGGCGCCGATTTCGACGGCGACCAAATGGCCGTGCATGTGCCTCTCTCCAAGGCTGCCGTGGAAGAGGCACGAAAGCTCATGCTATCCACTCAGAACCCGCTCAAGCCGGCCAATGGCGAGCCCATCGTGGGCCCCACCAAGGACATGCTTTTGGGCTGCTATTACCTGACCATGGAGGAAGAGGGCTGTCGAAGCGAGGGCAAGGTATTCACCAACCTTGATGAGGTCTCCCTAGCTTATGAGTTGGGAAAGGTTGACCTTCATGCCAGGATCAAAGTTTTGCATGTGCGAGAGCGGCGCACGGCCAGGAAACACCCTGTGGAGACTACGGTCGGCCGGGCTATTTTCAACCAGATCCTGCCTGATGAACTGCGTTTCGTGAACGAGGTTTTGGACAAAGGGCAGCTCAAGGATTTGGTGGCCAAATGCTATCAAAAGCTCGGCCTAGAGGCGACCGGCGAGCTTGTGGACAAGATCAAGGCCATCGGCTTCAAGTATGCCACCCGGTCAGGCGCGACTATCGCCATCTCTGACCTGATCGTGCCCGAGGCCAAGAACCGAATAGTCGAGCAGGCGTCCAAGCAGGTCAGCGAGGTGGAGCGCCAGTATCGCCGGGGCCTCCTCACCGAGGACGAGCAGTACACCAAGACCATCGAGATCTGGACCAGGGCCACTGATGACGTCACCGAGGCCGTGGCTAAAGCTCTGGACCCTCATGGCGACATCTACATGATGGCTTTCTCGGGGGCCACTAAGGGCGGCTTCCAGCCCATCCGACAACTAGCGGGAATGCGAGGCCTGATGGCTGACCCCTCGGGGCGGATCATCGCCCTGCCCATCCTTTCCAACTTTCGGGAGGGCCTGTCAACGTTGGAGTACTTCATCTCTACCCACGGGGCGCGCAAGGGCTTGGCCGATACCGCCCTGCGCACCGCCGACGCCGGCTACCTCACCCGGCGGCTGGTTGACGCGGCTCAGGACGTGATAACTAATGCCGAGGACTGTGGTACTAGAAGCGGCATTTGGATTAAGAAATCGGACGATGTAGGTGGCCAGGCTTTGGGAGAGCGTATCTTGGGCCGGGTCGCAGCGGAGATAATTGCCAACCCTGACACTGGTGAGATCATAGTCTCCACCGGGGAGATGATCGAGGAGCAAGAGGTGGAGGCGATCCAGGCGGCTGGCATCGAGGAGGTCTATGTTCGGTCGCCCATGACCTGCCAGCTTAGGTACGGCCTCTGCGCCAAGTGTTACGGGCGGGACCTGGGCCGGGGGAAGATGGTCGAAGTAGGGGCCGCGGTGGGCATCGTGGCTGCTCAATCCATCGGTGAGCCGGGCACCCAGCTTACCTTGCGCACCTTCCACACTGGCGGAGTGGCCTTAGGTAGGGACATCACTCACGGCCTGCCGCGGGTGGAGGAGCTTTTTGAGGCCCGCAAGAGCCCTAAGGGCGAGGCCCTCATGGCCGACATCGATGGGATCGTGGAGATCCGGCGCGCGGAGGGGATGCGCTACATCAAGGTCGTCGATAGTGAGGTTTTACGCGACGAGTATGACATCGTGCGGGGCTGGAAGATCCTGGTTGAGGATGGCGATGAGATAGCCGATGGAGCGCCTATCGCTAGCCGTGGTGAGAAGAAGAAAGTTGCCAAGAGGGGGGGACGGGTCTTGCGGGAGGGCCGCCATGTCACAGTAGTCTACGAGAGGCGAGAGGAGCGAGAGTATGAGGTGCCCTCAGCGGCACGGCTGACCGCAAGTGAGGGCGATCGGGTGAAGGCTGGTCAGCAGTTGACGGAGGGCTCCAGGAACCCCCATCGCATCCTGCGTATCCTAGGACGGGAGGCCACCCAGCTCTACCTACTCTCGGAGATTCAGAAGGTCTACTGCTCTCAGGGGGTGAGCATCAACGATAAGCACCTCGAGACAATCATCAGCAAGCTGCTGGGCAAGGTGGAGGTAACCTCTTCGGGCGATACCGAGCTCCTGTCAGGGGAGCTTGTGAACCGCTTGGCCTTCGCCGAGCTCAACGCTAAAGTGGCTGCCGAAGGTGGCCGCCAAGCTACAGCTCAACCGGTGCTTTTGGGTATCAGCAAGGCCGCCCTCAACACCGATAGCTTCCTTTCGGCAGCCTCCTTCCAACATACCATCAGAGTTCTGGCTGGTGCGGCCATCGAGGGCAAGCAGGACGATCTTTACGGCCTCAAAGCGAACGTCATCATCGGCAAGCTGATCCCGGCGGGAACGGGTTTCCGGGGCCAGCTTGGACATGAGGGCGGAATCGCTTCAGAGACTTATGAGGATGTGGAATTAGCATTGGTTAGGGAGGAAGGTGCCGAGGAACCGACCATCCCGCAAGTGGAGGCAGCCGAGTTGCCTCTGGTTGCGAGCTCGTCATAATAAGAGGCCGCTTCAGAGGGGAGGGCGGTGATCGAGTTTGATTCGGTCACCGCCTTTTTGTTTGACAAAAGCCTGGAAATGGCGTATAGTAGATTTACTGCGCCTGAACGGAATTTGGGAACGCTGATCAGAAAGGGAGCATCTTTTATGGAAATCGGAACAGTCCGCCAGGTAGATATCGGCCGCCAGATGCAGGAGGCCTATCTCGATTACGCTATGAGCGTGATCGTGGCCCGGGCCTTGCCCGATGCCCGCGACGGCCTGAAGCCGGTGCATCGCCGCATTCTCTACGCCATGCACGATATGGGCCTCCACCACGATAAACCCCACAAGAAGAGCGCCCGCATCGTGGGCGAGGTGTTGGGCAAGTACCACCCTCACGGGGACGCGGCTGTCTACGATGCCATGGCCCGTATGGCCCAGGACTTCTCCATGCGCTACATGCTGGTGGATGGCCAGGGCAACTTCGGCAGCGTGGACGGCGACCCGCCGGCGGCTATGCGCTACACTGAAGCTCGGCTGACCTCTACGGCCACAGAGATGCTAAACGACATTGATAAGGAGACCGTGGATTTCACTGAGAACTTCGATGGCACCCTGCAAGAGCCAATGATTTTGCCGGCCAGCATTCCCAATCTGTTAATCAACGGCAGCTCAGGTATCGCAGTAGCCATGTCCACTAGCATTCCACCTCATAATCTGGGGGAGGTTTGCGATGCTCTGATCTATATGATAGACCATGCTAGGAAGCTAGACCAGGTTACCATCGAGGAGCTAATGCGATTCATCAAAGGACCTGACTTCCCCACCGGTGGAGTCGTCTATCGCTACCGACCAGCCGAAGGGAACGGTGCCGAAGACTTGGCCGAACCTTCGGGCCGAGCCTCAGGCCGAGGGCTCAGTCGAGGCGTGGACGCCATCCGCAGCGCCTACGCAGTGGGGAGAGGACGTATCACTGTCCAGGCCAAGGCTCACATCGAGGAGATGAGCCGCAATCGCCATCGCATCGTGGTCACAGAGTTGCCGTATCAGACTAGCAAGGGCAACCTCATCGAGCGAATGGCCGAACTGGTTCGTGACGGCCGCCTGGAGGGTATTACCGACCTCAGGGACGAGTCGGATCGCCAGGGGATGCGTCTTTGCGTTGAGTTGACCCGAACTGTAGAGCCCCGGGAGGTGTTAGCTGAGCTCTTTCGGCTGACGCCTATGCAGAGCACTTTTAGCATTATCATGCTGGCCTTGGTGGATGGCGAGCCCCGTTTGCTTTCCCTCAAGAGGGCCTTGCAGCATTACATTGACCACCGTCATGAGATCGTCACCCGCCGCAGTCGCTATGAGCTGGAGGGGGCACGTGAGCGAGCCCACGTGTTGGAAGGATTGCTGACAGCCTTGACTAACCTAGATGAGGTCATCTCCACTATCCGCCGCTCCCGCACGGCTGATACGGCTCGCAGAAACCTGCGCCGCAAGTTCAAGCTGACCGAAGCACAGGCTCAGGCTATCTTGGATATGCCTCTGCGGCGGGTGGCTGCCCTGGAACGCAGGAAGATAGAGGAGGAGCATAAGGAAAAGCTTAAACTCATCCGTGAGTTGAAGAGCATCCTGCGCAGCCCCAAGAAGATCGTGGCTTTGATCAGGGAAGAGCTACAGGAGGTTAAGGCCAAGTACACTGACCCGCGGCGCACTCAGATCGTGGAACGGGAGAAGGTCGAACTCACTGCCCGAGATCTCTTGCCTGACGAGGACGTGCTGATCGTCATCAGCCGTGATGGTTTGGTCTCACGGCGTCCCTTGGATGAGGGGATCAAGACCGCCCGGCGACGGGCCAAGCACCCTCTTCACAAGGTGTTTGTGGCCAACACTCGCGACGAGCTGTTCCTGTTCACTGCCGACGGGCGGGCTGCGTCCTTGCCGGTGCATCAGATACCTGAGGCCGACAAGACTGGCGAGGGAGAGCACCTGGCTGATATGACGTCCCTGTGGCGGCGTCACAAGGTCGTCACTGCTCTTGCGCTACCTGTTGCGGTAGGGGTGAAACCCCCCACGCAAATCGGGGAGGGCTGCCTGTTCCTGGCTACCTGTGAAGGCAAGGTCAAACGGGTGACGCTGGCCGATTTCCTGGCTGGTCGGGGCGGTGAGTTCACCGTGATGAGCGTGGACGATGGTGACGAGTTAGGATGGGCCGCTTTAACCTGGGGCGATCAGGAGGTGCTTTTGGTCACGCGGAGGGGACAGGCCATCCGATTCTCGGAGAAGAATGTGCGACCCATGGGGCTGCCGGCCGGCGGGGTCATGGGCATTAAGCTGGGCGAAGGCGACCGGGTGGTGGCTATGGATGTCGTGCAGGGCAGGGGCAGTCTCTTCGTCGCCACCAGCGCGGGCTACGGCAAGTGGACATCTCTAGCCGAGTATCCCACCCAAAGACGCTACGGTACGGGGCTGGTCACGGCCAATCTATCATCGAAGATGGGGTATCTGGTGGGCGGCTGCGTGGTCAAGGGCAGCGATTGGGTGGTTTTGGTCTCGGCCAAGGGGGCCACCAAGAAGTTGCGGGTGCGCAGCGCGCCGCGCATGGGACGCGCAACTCAGGGCAGGATCCTGATGTCGCTGCGGGGTGGCGACAGCTTAGCTGGTGTGATCTGCCTTGTGGAGAGGGCAGAACTAGGTAGTTCTATATCAGGCGAGTGAGCGGAGGCATCCTGAGCCTGTCGGAGGGCGCTCGCTCCGGCTCAAGTAAGGAGGCGAAATGCAATATACAGACAAGATGCTCACTTGTGAGCAATGTGGGTCCAAATTTGTGTTCACCGTCACCGAGCAGCGGGAAATGGCCGAACGAGGTGCCGAGTTGTTCGAGCCCGAGTTCTGTCCTCGCTGCCGCGCTGCCGAAGAGCCTGGAGTCAAGCTTATTGGACGGGTGAAATGGTTCGACGCCAACAAGGGCTGGGGCTTTATTACCAAGGCCAACGGTGAGGACATCTTCGTTCACCGGACCGGCCTCGGGGCTTACAGTACCCTGCAAGACGGGCAGGAGGTGGAGTTCCAGATCGAACAAACCCCCAAAGGGCCCGAAGCGGTCAAGGTAGTCCCCCTGCCGACGGATGAATGAAAGCACAGTTGAGCTGGGCCTGCCTGCTATACCCATGACTTAGAGGAAGCGCCCAATGTTGCGCACTAAGATCGTTTGTACGATCGGACCGGCCAGCCGTGCCCCTGAGCTGCTGCGGGAGCTGACGCTGGCCGGCATGGACGTGGCCCGCCTGAACTTCGCCCACGGCGGCCAATCCTATCACGGCGAGAACATCGAGCGCATTCGCGCCGTGGCTGCCGAGGTGGGAAAACCTGTAGCCATCTTGACCGATCTCCAGGGGCCCAAGCTGCGGGTCGGGGAGATGGACGGTGAGGGAGTCCTTTTGGTTTCCGGGGACAAGGTGATCCTGACCACGCGGCCCATTGTAGGTCGCGAAGGCCTCGGCGAGGTGCCCGTCCAGTATGCCCAGCATCCCCGAGACGTGGAACCCGGCGATCGCATCCTCATTGACGACGGGCTGCTGGAGCTGGAGGTCCTCTCCACCGGGGAGACGGACATCGCCTGTCGGGTGATCACCGGAGGTTTGCTCAAGTCCAACAAGGGAATGAACCTGCCCCGCGCCTCTCACGCCATTCCGGCCATCACCGATAAGGACCGTGAGGATTTGCGCTTTGCGTTGGAGCAACAAGTGGATTGGGTTGCCCTCTCCTTTGTGCGCCACTCAGGCGAGGTGCAGGAGCTAAAGGAGATGATCAGGGAGCTCTCAGCCTTCGGCAGCCCTGTGCCCGTGGTGGCCAAAATCGAGAAACCGGAGGCTGTGGACGACATTGACCGGATCATCGAGGCGGCGGACGTGATCATGGTGGCCCGCGGCGACCTGGGGATCGAGACCTCGCCGGAGGTTGTGCCCATAGTGCAGAAGATGATTATTGCCAAATGCAACGCCGTGGGCAAGCCGGTAATTACCGCCACCCAGATGTTGGATTCGATGATGCGTAACCCGCGGCCGACCAGGGCTGAAGCCAGTGATGTGGCCAATGCCATCTTGGACGGCACCGATGCCATCATGCTCTCTGGCGAGACGGCGGTGGGTAAGTATCCCCTTGAAGCCTTACGAACGATGGTCAGGATCGCCGAGGAGGCTGAGCGAGGCGGACTGGAAGGTGTAGGTAGGCCCCGCCCGCCCCTTGGCCCGGTGACCTCGATTGCCGACGCCGTCAGCCGTGCCACCTGTGAGACGGCCTGTGATCTGGGGGCAGCGGCAATCATCACCCCCACTGTCTCAGGCCACACCGCCCGGGTTATCTCCAAATATCGTCCTCCCTGTCCCATAATCGCTGTTACGCCCAGTCGCATGGTTCAGTGCCAGTTGGCCCTATATTGGGGGGTTCGTCCGCTGCTCTCGAGGCGCGCGGAGAGCACCGATGAAATAATCGCTGGTGCGATCAGGGCTGCTCAGGAGCACGGACTGGTAGAACAGGGCGATGTGGTGGTTATCACTGCTGGAGCGGCGGGCAGCGGCCCCGGCACGACGGACATCATGAAGGTGCACGTCATCTAGTTTCTTGTTTGACAGCGCTTCCGCCCCGTGTTACAATGAATCTACCGCGCCCCTGTAGCTCAATTGGAGAGAGCGTCTGACTTCGAATCAGCAGGCTGCAGGTTCGAGTCCTGCCAGGGGCGCCAAAGGTCTCAGCTTGCCAAGAATCCACCTTGAAGGGGTGGATTCTTGTTCTCCGGACAATGGGCGGTCTTCCCCCATAGGGCTTATGTTTCTCAGCTCCCAACAGGGAGTCCGCTGAGCAATGACCTCCCCGGAAAGTTGTAAGGAACAAAGTTACGCAGAGGTATTGACAAAATCCTTTTTCTTTGATATAATACTATTACTTTCTTAGTTTCGGAAAACAACTAAGCCCAAGGCTGACAGAATTGGCAGGTTAGCTGAAGTTTCAATGGACGGAGCAACCTGTGCCATATATTGGTAGATCAAACTTGATGAAACGGCTAAACCGTTCAGCTATCTTGGAACTACTTAGAGAACAGGGCCCTCTTTCCAGGGCCAGGATCGCCAGACTTCTGCATCTAAGCCCAGCCACTGTAACCAGGATAGTAGGCAAATTGGTGGAGGAGAATCTTGTCTTGGAGATAGGTACAGGGGATTCCACTGGCGGGCGCCGGCCGACTCTTCTGGAATTTAATTGCGCAGCCAATGCGATCATTGGCATAGATATGGGTGGGACGCAAATTGTGGGGGCTCTAGCTGATCTAGGCGGTAATATTCTTCAGAAAGCGTCCCTTCCCTCTTCTTCGGGAGAGGGCCGGAAAGACGGTCTGGAACAGTTGATAAAGGCTATCGAGCAACTCCTCAGCAATCCCCGTTTAGATGATCAGGAGCTCAGAGGTATTGGGATCGGCGCTCCCTCCATAACGCTTCACCAGGAGGGGATAGTTGTTTGGGCCGCCAGTCTGGGCTGGAAAGACTTAGCCTTGAAAAAGATTTTAGAGCCCCGCTTTCAGGTCCCTGTCTTTGTCGAAAACGACGTTAACTTGGCTGCCTTGGGCGAGAGTTGGTATGGGACTGGCAAAGGTATAGATAATCTGGTTTGTATTTCCATTGGTACAGGCATCGGAGCAGGCATCGTTATCAGCGGTAAGCTATATCGTGGCTATAGCGAGGCGGCCGGGGAAGTCGGCTATTTAGTGCCCGACAGCTCTTATTTGGGTAAGCATTGCGAGCAGTTCGGCTGCATGGAGACCTTGTCTGCTGGCCCGGGCATTGTCCGCCGAGCGCTAGCGGCTATGGAGGGGGACGGGGAGACCATTCTTCGGGACCTAGCGGGGGGTGATTTGAAGGCTTTGACAGCCGAGAAGGTCTTTGAGGCTGCTCGCAGTGGCGATCTTATGGCCCAAGGGGTCGTAGATGAAACGGTAAACTATCTCAGCATCATAGTGGCCAGCGCGGCAGCCATTTTAAATCCAGAGTTAATTGTACTGGGTGGAGGAATAGCTCGTTCGGCTGATTTGCTTATCGAACCCATCCGCCAGCGAGTGGAAGGGGTAGTGCCGGTTATGCCCCTTATCAAGGCCTCTGAGTTGGGCGAAAATGCTGCCGTCATGGGAGCTATCGCCCTCGTTCTCCATTCAACAGACGACGTCTATCTGAGCAGTAGGGCTTGAGGTGGATACTTTCAATCTGACCTCCTCGATCGTGGACCTCTCCGGTTAGGAAGCGATAGCAAAAGTAAGACGAAGATGATGAGCGAAAGTCTGGATGTCAAGACGTTGACTCCCGAGCAATTGGCCAAGACCATTGATCACTCCCTGCTCAGGCCAGAGCTGACCGAGCAGGACGTGATAGAAGGGTGCAGGTTGGCTAAGCAATACCACGTTGCTTCTGTCTGCGTGCGCCCCTGCGACGTTCCGTTGGCTGTGAACGAGATGAGGGACTCCGATGTGAAGGTGGGCACAGTGGTGGGTTTCCCCCATGGCAACACCGCTACCGCCACCAAGGCTTTCGAGGCCCGCCAGGCGGTGGCCGATGGGGCTCACGAGCTGGATATGGTGATGAATATCGGCGCCCTGCGCTCCGGTCGCTACGACTACGTAGAAAACGATATCTGCGCGGTGGTGGAGGCGGCGGGTGAGGGGATCATCGTCAAGGTGATCCTGGAGAACTGCTATCTAACCGATGAGGAGAAAGTTAAGGCCTGCCAGTTGGCTGAAGCCGCTGGAGCTGACTACGTTAAGACCTCCACGGGCTTTGCTGCCAGCGGAGCCACAGTGGAGGACATACGGCTGATGCGGGCCTCGGTGGGACCCCAGGTAAAGGTCAAGGCCGCTCACGGCGTGCGGACTCTAGAGGCGGCTCTGCAGGTCATTGAGGCCGGCGCCACCAGGTTCGGGGCTACTGGGACGAAGAAGATTCTGGACGATCTTAAGAGGTCCCAGGGGGAGGGAAAGGAGTAGAGGTGAGCGATCTGAAGGCAGCAGTTGTCGGCACGGGTTTCATCGGACCCGCCCATGTGGAGGCTCTGCGTCGGCTGGGAATAGAGGTACTTGGTGTGGCCGGCTCCAGCCCCCAGCGGGCGAGGCCAAAAGCGGAAGCACTGCGTGTTCCCGGAGTCTATGAGAACTATGAGGAGCTATTAGGGGATGATAATGTGAATGTGGTCCACATCTGCACCCCAAATTATCTCCACTTTCCTATGGCGAAAGCGGCCCTGGAAACGGGTAAACACGTTGTCTGTGAAAAACCATTGACTATGACTTCGGCTGAGTCGGCAAAACTGGTGGAACTGGTCAGGGAGAAAGGTTTGGTAGGAGCTGTTAACTTCAACATCCGCTTCTATCCTCTCTGCCAGGAGGCCAGGGCCATGGTGCGACGGGGCGACCTCGGCGATGTCTACATTATCCAGGGCTCTTACCTCCAGGATTGGCTTTTTTACTATACCAACTGGAACTGGCGCTTGGAGCCGGAGCTAGGGGGTAGCTTGCGGGCAGTGGGCGATATCGGTTCTCACTGGCTGGACCTGGTGACCTTCGTCACCTGTCTTAGGATTACCTCCGTGATGGCTGATTTCGGGACCTTCATCCCGGTGCGGCGCAAGCCTCTGGTGCCTATTGATACCTTTGCTGGCAAGGAGCTGAAGCCAGGGGAGTACGAGGAGAAGCCTATCCAGACCGAAGACTATGCCACCATCCTCCTGGGCTTCGAGGGTGGAGCCAAAGGGGTTGTAACTGTCTCCCAGGTTTGTGCTGGCCGTAAGAACCGACTTAGCTTCGAGATAGACGGTTCCAAAGGGGCTATAGCTTGGAACTCAGAGCGGCCCAATGAGCTTTGGATCGGGCACCGCGAACGAGCCAACGAAGTTTTGATCAAGGACCCTTCCCTCCTCTCATCCGAAGTCAAGTGGTGTGCCGGCTACCCCGGTGGCCACAGTGAGGGCTTCCCCGATACCTTCAAGCAGCTTTATGCCGCTGTCTACGGTTATATCCAAAGGGGCGATTATGCCGCCCCGGCCGATTTCCCCACCTTCACCGATGGGCATCAGGAGAACCTGGTCTGCGAGGCTATCGAGCGTAGCGCGCGGGAGCAAAGGTGGGTAGAGATCGAGTGCTAGCTTCCCATTATCATTACTCAGGGAGGGTATGACAATGAAGATCGGCGTGATGAGCGCGGCCTTTCCGAACCTGTCCCTGGAAGAGGTGGCAACGTGGGCCTCGGAAAATGGCTTCGAGATGCTGGAGGTATGTTGTTGGCCGGCCGGCGAAGGGAAGGACCGCAAGTACGGCGGAGTCGTCCACATTGACGTGGATTCGCTGACTCCAACCAAGGCTTCGGAGATCAACGGCATGCTGGCCGAGAAGGGGCTGGAGATTTCGGCCCTCGGTTACTATCCCAACCCTCTCCATCCCGACCCGGAGCATCGCGAGCACGTCATCGCCCATTTGAAGAAGGTCATCGTCGGCGCGGAGATGCTGGGCGTGGACATCGTGGGCACCTTCGTGGGGCGGTGCTGGAACCCTGAGCTCACCGGGCGCGACTGGAATAAGCACCTGGATCACAACTTCGAGGAGTTTATGAAGGTCTGGCCGGGGCTGGTCAGGTTCGCGGCCGAGCACAACGTGAAGATCGCCATCGAGCACTGCCCCATGCTCTGGGCCGACACCTGGCCGGGCGGCTCCAACCTGCCTCACTCGCCCGCCCTTCTCCGCCGCATGTTCGAGGCCGTGCCCGACGACAACTTCGGCCTCAACTTCGACCCCTCGCATCTGGTCTGGCAGCAGATTGACTACCTCCGCTTCATCTACGATTTCGGCGACCGCATTTTCCACGTGCACGCCAAGGACATGGACATGGACGAGGAGATGTTCTACCAGGATGGCATCCTGGGCTGTGGCTTCCGCTGGCAGATACCGCGCCTGCCAGGGCAGGGCCTGATAGACTGGCAAGAGCTCGTGGCGGCCCTCTATGACGTGGGGTACGACTTTGTGCTCAGTATCGAGCACGAGGACCGAAACTGGGAGGGGACAGAGGAACTGGTCAAGCGCGGATTCCTGCTGGCGAAGAAGACGCTGGAGCTGTACGCAGGATGAAGCTATAAGGTGGTGCCCTGACTAATGACCAATGAACCAATGACTATCTGACCACCAGACCAAGGACTATCTGACCATTGCTCAGGAGGCGTAATGGCACAAGAGGCGATTGTTAGCGAGAGGGAAGGACCAGCTACGGCTGTGGAAGCGGCGGCAGGTCTTAGAGATGTATGGTGGCGGCGATTGCTGTTTGCCCCTACCCTTGGCCTGCTGTTGCTATTGGCGATTGTCCCGCTCATGTTCTCCCTCGGTGTCAGCCTGTTCAACTATTCGCTGGGGAGCAGACCGATCTGGGTTGGCCTGGGCAACTACATCAACATGTTCACCGATCCCCAGTTCTGGCTGGCCACCCGGGTCACGGTGCAGTTTACGATAGCGGCTGTTTCCATCGAAGTGGTGCTGGGTATCCTGCTCGGCTTTGTGATGAACCAGCGCTTCACCGGTATGGGCATCATTAGACTGATCGTCTTCCTACCGATGATGCTCGCGCCTTTTTGTATTGGACTATTCTGGCGGTTTATGTTTGACCAGACCTTTGGGATCATTGACTACATGCTGACCCAGATCGGTCTCCCGGCCATTCCCTGGCTAGCCCACCCGTTTTGGTCGCAGGTTGCGGTGGTGGTTGTGGACACATGGCAGTGGACGCCCTTTGTAGCTCTGCTGGTATTGGCCGGTCTGGGAACGATACCGACTGAGCTGCAGGAGGCCGCCACCCTCGATCGTGCCTCAACCTGGCTGAAGTTCCGCCAGATCTATTGGCCATATCTTCGCTTCCCGCTGTTGCTGGCCTTGCTGTTCCGCTCCATTGACACACTCAAGCTATTCGATTCGCCGTTCATACTGACGGGGGGCGGCCCAGGGAACTTCACGTCCACCCTCTCGATCCTGGGCTATCGCCACCAGATCATGTTCTTCAATATTGGCATGGCAGCCGCGCTCTCGTGGGTACTGGTCATCATCATCAGCATTGTGACCAACATTTTGGTTAGACTGATCACGCCCACCAGGGCCGAACAGATCCCTACCGGCTTGTAGAGGTGATGCAATGAAGAGACTCAAACGTGTGCTCGGCGTCGTTCTCGCTCTGTTCGTGGCGGCTATGTTTCTCTTTCCGCTGCTGTGGATTGTACTCTCGTCGTTTAAGACCAAGCTCGAACTGCTGGCCGTTCCGCCGGTGTTTATATTCAGGCCGACGGTGCAAAACTACATCAACGCCTTCAATTCGGACCTCCCCGTGCAGGTGCGTAACAGCCTCATCATCGCCATTAGCTCGACGGTGATCTCGATTGTCCTGGGGAGCCTGACGGCCTACGGGTTCTCGCGCTACGCGATCAAGGGCAGCGACTTCTTGCAGTTCTGGATCCTCAGCCTGCGGATGCTGCCGGCGATTGCGGTGTTGGTGCCTTTCTATCTGGTCTTTCGGACGCTGGGGCTGCTGGATAGGCACATCGCGTTGATCCTGGTCTATTGTCTGTTCAACATCTCGTTTGCGGTGTGGGTGCTAAAAGGCTTCTTCGACGAGATACCCCCTGAATTGGAAGAGGCGGCCATGCTCGACGGCTACTCACCGCCGCAGGTTTTCCTGAAGGTGAGCCTGCCGCTGGCCCGGGCCGGCCTGGCCACGACGGCCATCTTCTGCCTGATCCAATCCCTGAATGAGTTCCTGCTGGCCGTATCGTTGACCACGCGGGTCGCGGAGACGGCCACGGTAGGGTTGTCGAAGATGCAGACGTTAATGGGGATTGACTGGGGGTTGTTATCGGCTGGGTCTATCCTCTTCATGCTGCCGGTGGTCATCTTCACCATCCTGGTGCGCAACGAGCTGGTCAGGGGCATGAGCTTCGGACGGATGAGATAGGCACTGATCAAGCGGAGGAATAACTGTGTCCAAGGTTGTTTTGGAGCATTTGCATTGCTGGTATGGCCAAACCCACGCTGTGGACGACTTCAGCCTGGTAATCGAAGACGGTGAACTGTGTGTTTTACTGGGCCCTACAGGCTGTGGCAAGACCTCGACCCTGCGGATGGTAGCTGGCTTCGTGCGACCTGCGGCGGGAGATATTTATCTGGATGGCCAGCGCATCAACGATCTCTATCCCGGCGACCGCAACATCGCCATGATCTTTCAGAGCTATGCTCTCTACCCCCACATGACGGTGCGGAAGCAATTCGCTTTCCCTCTGAAAGCTGCCAAAATGCCTGCCCAGGAGATCGAGCAGCGGATCAAAGAGACGGCCGATTTCCTCCACATGCACGATTTTCTGGACCGCCATCCTGGGGAGTTAAGTGCCGGGCAGCAGCAGCGAGTGGCTGTGGGCCGGGCGCTTATCCGGCGGCCCAAGGTGTTCTTGATGGACGAGCCCTTGAGCCAGTTGGATGCCAGGCTCAGGATAGAGATGAGAGCCACTCTGCGACGCTTGCAGCAAGACCTGGGCATTACCACGATCTATGTCACCCACGATCAACTGGAGGCCCAAAGCGTAGGCGATAAGATCGTGGTGATGAGGCGGGGACGAATACAGCAGGTGGGCTCTCCGGTGGAGATTTACAGCGACCCAGCGAACCTCTTCGTAGCTGGCTTCATCGGCTCGCCCTCCATGAACTTCTTCGATTGTCGTTTGGAGCAGCGCGATGGTCAGGTCTATGTCCGAAGTGCCAACTTCACCTTCCCCTTGAAGCTGGAGTTGGTCCAGAAAGTGAGGGGCGTTCCCACTGAGAAGCAGTTAGTGCTGGGTATCCGACCTGAGCACATCCAATTGAGTCCTGAGGGCAGGACCAATGCCATTCCTACTGAGGTCTACGTGTTGGAGCCCCAAAGCAATGAGTTGATTGTTGACCTCAAGCTCGGCGACATGAGCCTCAAGATGCGGGGTGACAAGAGGGAAATAGGCTTCAGGCCCCAGTTGAACCACAAGGTTTGGATGGAGTTCCAGCAGGAGCATCTGCACCTATTCGATAAGAGCTCTGAGGTCTGCATTATCTGAGCGGGTGTCAAATAGACTTCGGAAGTCTTCAGCAAGATGCTCATGGTCCAAACGAGCTCCAAAAATCAGCCTCAATTGTACTCATCAAGGGTGTTTTAAAGACTTCCGAAGTCTGAGCTGTAGAAAAGTGGAGAAGATATGGCCAGCATTAGATTGGAAAATGTAACGGTGAGGTTTGACCACCAAGATGTGCTCAAAGATATTAACCTCGCCATTGACGATGGTGAACTTTGCGCGCTGGTCGGGCCTTCGGGATGCGGCAAGACCGTGGTTCTGCGCGTCATCGCCGGGCTGACCATGCCTATCGAAGGCAACGTCTACACGGATGGTCAGTTGGTCAATGATGTGCCACCTGGGGACCGCAATATCGCCATGATCTTCCAGCGTTTTGCCTTGTATCCCTATATGACGACCAGGGACAACTGGGCTTTCCCCTTAATAGCGGCCAGACTCCCTCAGCAAGAAATCGAGGCCCGCATCAATACCATGATGGAGTTCTTACACATGGGGCCGCTCATGGATAGATTGCCCAAGCAGCTTTCCGGCGGCCAGCAGCAGCGAGTGGCCGTAGGACGAGCGCTTGTGCGCCGGCCCCAGGTTTTCCTGATGGATGAGCCTCTGGGGAGTCAGGACGCCAAGATACGGGTCGAGATGAGGGCCAAGCTGAAAAAGCTCCAGATGGACCTGGGCATCACTACGGTCTACGTCACCCACGATCAGGTGGAGGCTCAGGCTATGGGGGACAAGATCGCGGTCATGGAGCAAGGCACCATTCACCAGGTAGGATCGCCGGAAGAGATCTACGAAGAACCGGCGAGCCTGTTTGTGGCTGGCTTCGTCGGCACCCCACGCATGAATCTCCTGGATGGCACCCTCCATCGAGAGGGCGACCAGTTGTATGTTCGTCATCCTCTTTTCAGGCTGGCTGTGCCGCCTGCCAAAGCGGCGAGCATAGAGGCCGGCGCCAGCAGTCAAGAAGTGATGGTGGGTTTTCGGCCTGAGAATATCAAATTGAGCGAAACTGCGAAAGCTGACTCGGTCCCAACCGAGGTTTATGTATTGGAACCGCAGGGCAATAAGCTGGTCGTCAGCTTGAAGTTCGGTGATGAGATCCTGAAGATGCAGGCGGATAGGGATCATCTGGGATTCGCACCCCAGTTGGGCCAGGAGGTGTTCATGACCTTCGAACAGGAGTTCGCCCACGTATTCGACAGGACGACGGGCCAGCGCGTTGGCTGAAAGGAGGTGTCTATGACAGATGCTTGACTAGATTCACCAATACCCAATACCCAATAACTAACTAAGGAGGAGATCTAGAATGAAAACCAAACTGATTGTTCTGAGTGTCGTTGCGGCATTGCTGTCGGGCCTGGTAGCCTGCGCTGCCCCGACGCCGCAGATCATCGAGAAGGAAGTGGTGGTCGAGAAGAAGGTCGTCGAGACCGTCATCGTCGAGAAAGAGGTTGTGGTGACGGGTGCGCCTCCTGCAGAAGAGAAGGTGCTGCGCATCCTCAGCCTGGCCTGGCCACAGACGCCAGTGGAGCAGGAGCTCGCCGACAAGTACTTCACCCCGGCCACGGGCATCAAGGTGGAGATCACCGGCCCGCCTTATGAGTTCGTGGAGTCGAAAGTCCGCGAGATCTGCGCCTCGCAGAGCTCCGACTACGACCTCTTCGAGTACGACAGCCAGTGGTACGGCGGCGCGGTCATGAACGGCTGCTTCGAGCCGCTGGATTCCTACTTCGAAAAGGAAGGGCTCGACTACGACTCCATGTTCGTCCAGCCGTACGCTACCTACAACGGTCGCTGGCCGATGCCTAACGCCGTGCTGACCGGCGAGAAGAACTGGCAGGACTACACCGATGTGCCGCTTTACTTCATCCCCTGGACCATCGGCACGATGATCTTCAGTTACCAGCCAGAACTGTTCGTCGAGGCTGGCATCGTGGACGCGGATGGAAATGCCAAGCCGCCCGAGACCTGGGACGAGTTGCTGGATGCCGCCAAGAAGCTGACCGTTGACATTGACGGCGATGGCACCATTGACCGCTGGGGCATGGGCTGGTATGCCTGCCGCATCAGCGACGGCGTCACCCAGCAATGGCTGCCTTTCCACGTCTCCTATGGCGCTGCCTACTGGGATGAGGAGAACTGGCAGGCTGAGGGCATCATCAACTCGCCTGAGGCCGTCGAGGGGTGCGAGATGTTCAAGCGCTTCTACGATGAGGGCGCGGTGGATCCTGCCACGGCCACCTGGTTCGTGAGCGAGATCCTTGGTGCTGCTCAGACCGACAAGTTCGCTATGTCCTTCACCTGGGTCAGCTTCGCTGGCGCGTACGACGACCCGGCGGTCTCTGCGACGGCCGGCAAGTGGGCCTACGGTCCCTTCCCCTGCCACGTGGATCCGGCGACGGGTGAGAAGCGCTGCGCCGCCACTTATGGCTCGCAGGGCATGGGCATGAGCGCCTTCTCCAAGCAGAAGGATGGCGCCTGGGAGTACATGAAGTGGTACATGTCTCCTGAGATCCAGAAGATGCTGGTGGATGATGGGCGGGCTGGCTTCGCCTCCGCTCGCGTTGACCTGCTGGACTACCAGATGGTGCCCGGCACCGCCAAGTGGGCCTCACTGAAGAGCATCACCGAAGGCTGGGGCTACGACGTCTGGACGTACCCTGAGTACGCTCAGCTCCTCGACATCCAGCAGAACTACATGAACCTGGCCTACATCGGGCAGATCGGTTGTGAGGATGCCCTGGACCAGATCGCGACGCTGCATCAGCGCATCCTCGACACCAGCCCCAACAACCCCAAGAATCAGTAGCTTCTGAGCAAAGTACAGGTAGACAGGGGCCATTCCCCCTGTCTACCTGTCTTCTCCAACGTGAAAGGAGACCTAGAATGGCCAACAAGGGCAAGGTCAAAGTCGGAATCATCGGTTCACAATTTGAGGCGGACATCCACGCCGCATCGTTTCAGATCATGCCAGACGAAGCCGAAGTGGTGGCCGTGGCCTCACCGACGCCAGGCCATCCTGAGGAACTGGCCAGGCGATACGGCATCCCCCGTGTTTTCCACGATTATCGCGAGATGCTCAAAGAGAAAGACATCGAGATGGTCACCATCGCTGCCCCCAACTACCTGCACGCCCAGATGACCATTGACATCGCCAACGCCGGCAAACACGTGGTCTGCGAGAAGCCCCTCTGCATGACCCTGGAAGAAGCCGACGAGATGATTGATACTTGCAGGAAGCAGGGCGTGCTCCTCCTGTACGCCGAGGAGCTTTTCTTCACCCCCAAGTACGTCAAGGCCAAAGAGATGGCCGACCAGGGCGCTTTCGGCAAGGTGTACATGGTGAAGCAGAGCGAGAAGCACTTCGGTCCCCACGCTCCCTGGTTCTGGGATGTGGAGCTTTCGGGTGGGGGAGTGTTCATGGACATGGGCTGCCACGGCATCGCCTTCTGCTACTGGTTCCTGGATCGCCCCGCCATCAAGTCCGTCCTGTGCCAGATGGGCACCTACGTCCACGGCGACATCACCAGGGGTGAGGACAACACCATCTGCATCCTCGAGTTCGAGAACGGCGCGCTTGGCTTGATCGAGGATAGCTGGGCCCGGCGCGGTGGCATGGACGACCGCATCGAGGTCTACGGTGATGGCGGTGTGACCTACGCCAACCTGCACATGGGCAACGCCCTGCCGACGTTCAGCGAGCACGGCTACGGCTACGCCGTGGAGAAAGCCCCCAGCACCAAGGGCTGGTCCTATCCCGTCTTCGAGGAGTTGTGGAACTACGGCTTCCCGCAGGAGATGTACCACTTCGCCCGCTGCGTGAGGGGCAAAGAGGAGCCGCTTGCCACCGGCGAGGATGGCCGGGTGGTGCAGGAGGTTCTCTACGCTGGCTACGAATCGGCTCGCACGGGCAGGAAAGTGGAACTCCCCTTCCGCCCCCAGGGAGTGAAAAGGCCCATTGACCTGTGGTTTGGGGAGCACAAAGAGGGTTAGACTGTTGCCTTGGGAGGAGATAGTTCATTACTTGTAGGAAACAGCCCTTTGGATAGCTTGGCCGGAGGGCTGTTGAACTTTGAAGCTTCTGGGGGACAGAAGATGATAGGCAGACTGTCGGTGTTGAGCGAAGCAGAAATCGCGGCTATCCACGACGCCTCCCTGGTTATCCTCCGTGACGTGGGAGTCCAAGTACCCAATGCGCAGGTGCTGGGGGTACTGGCTGAGATGGGCGCTAGCGTTGATTTCTCACAAGAGGTAGCCAAGATTCCAGAGAAGCTGGTGGCTGAAGCCCTTGAGCGAGCTAGCAAGCAGTTCGTCCTCTACGGTCGGGACAGGGCGAAGGTGGCACGCTACGGCTACGGCGATTTCGTGCTGGTCTCCAGCCCTGGGCAGTTCTCGTGGATCGAAGAAGACGGCGGGCCCCGGCGAGATCCCACCAGCGAGGATGCCAGGCGGGGCATCCTGGTAGGCGATGCCCTGGAGCACATAGACATCGTGGGGGCCCTGGGCATGGCCCTTGATATACCGACGCCAATCCGGGATGTCTGGATGGCGGCGGAACTGGTCAAGGGCACAAACAAGCCGACCCACGTCTGGGTAGCCAATGGCACCACCCTCCGCTACATCCTGGAGATCTACGAAGCCACGATGGGCGGAGCTGAAGCCCATGGCCAATATCCGATGATCGCAGGCTTCGTGGAGCCTATCAGCCCCCTGCGCTTTGCCGAGACCGGCCTGGAGATCCTGATAACTTGTGCCCGATACGGCCTACCCCTCTTTTTTGGCCCTATGGTCCAGGCGGCGGCTACAGGCCCCGCCACCCTGGCAGGCACCCTCGCTCTGGAGAACGCCGAGATCCTGGCTGGCGTAGTCATCGCCCAGCTCTTTGGCCCAGGCTGTCCGGTGTGCTACGGGGGCATTCCCCACATCATGGACCTCCGCACCACGCAGATCAGCTTCGGCTCGCCTGAGCAGGCTCTGATGGCGGTGGCCATGGCACAGGTGGCCCAACACTACGGCCTGCCGTCCTACGTCAACGTGGGCCTGGGGGACAGTAAGCTGACGGATGCCCAATCGGGCCTGGAGCGGGGGATGACCTTGCTGATGGGCGCCCTCGCTGGCGCTGACACCTTCGGTCACATGGGCATCGCTGGGGCCGATCAGGGGGCGAGCCTGGAGCAACTCATCGTGGACAACGCCATGGCGGCCTACGTCAAGCGCATCCTGCGCGGCTTCGCGGTCAACGGGGAGACTCTGGCTCTCGAAGTCATCAAGAGGGTGGGAATCGGCGGCAATTTCCTGGCCGACAAGCATACCTTGACTCACTTCCGGCAAGAACTGTGGTCCTCTGAAGCCTTCGACCGCCGCGATTGGCAGAGCTGGTGGGATGATGGAGCCAGGACGATGGGCCAATGGGCGCGCGAAAAGAAGCACCAGATCCTCTCCGAACACTGGCCTGAGCCTATAGATCCCGATCTGGCCCGTGAAATAGACGGGGTCATAGCTGCCGCGAGGAGAGAACTTATCACCGAGGCTTAGTTGCTGTACAGTTCGCCCAGCAATCCCTTTCCGCTACAAAGTGGCGTTCTCGCCACGTCTCGTGCAAGCCAAAACGGGGCGGGACGCCCCTCCGTAGCAGCGGAGAGTTTATCGGCAAGACTGAGGAGGAGTGCTGTGAAGCCAACCACCGTGTTTTTAGCTGAGATGACCAACCCCGAGGTGGAAGAATTCTTGAAGGAGCACGACACGGTCATCGTGCCTGTAGGCTCAATGGAGCAGCATGGTCCCGCTGGCCCTATCTCCACCGACATATTGATCCCCCAGGAGATAGCGCGGCGGATTGCTCCCCAGATTGGCGCGGTTGTAGCTCCCCCGCTCAGCTACGCACTTTCCTATCCCCACAGGGCGTTTACCAGCGAGTTCAGCCTGAGCATTGATACCTTCATGGCCGTCATCGAAGATCTCTGTGTCGCCTTCGCCGAGGCAGGCTTCCGCCGTATCATCTTCCTCAATGGCCACTTTGACAATACCTTCGCCATCGCCTACGGGTGTGCCAAGGCCGCCGAGGGGTTGTCCGAGGGGGTTAGAGCTTTCCCGGTGAATTACTGGGATGGGCTGCCGCCGGAGCAAGCTGCCGACTACATCAGCCTCACCAAGGGGATGCATGCCAATGAGGGCGAGATTTCGGCTGTGCTGGCTATCAACCCCGACCTGGTGGACATGGAGCGTGCCAATACCGAGTTTCCGAACTTCCCTGAGTACCGCACCTCTCCTGGCCCGGTGCACACCGCGTATTTCCTGACCTCACCGGGCACGGTCTACAGGGCTACCGAGTCCGGTACCTGGGGCGACCCCACCCAGGCCACCGCCGGAAAGGGGGAGAAGTTCCTCGATCGGATCGAGGCAGCCACCTTGGCACTGCTTGAGGACATCGAGGAGACCTTCAGGGTGTTGCCCAAGCGCTAGCCAATCAGAAACCAGGTTTTTTGCTAAAGAAGGCGACTTCTCGCACCGCGGACAGCCTCTATAGCGATGGTTCGTCCATTCAAACGGGGAAAAACGTGGTTTCTCCAAGAGCAAGGGAACGGATTCCATGAAGGAAAACTCAACTCTTCATCATGTCGGAGTGGATCTGGGGGGCACCACCATGGCGGCAGCCCTTTTGGACGAGGGCGGCCATATCCTCGAAAAGGCCATTGTCCCCACCCTGGCTCACGAAGGGCACGATGCGGTCATTGATCGGATGGCCCAACTCGTCCAGCGGGTCATTGGGAGTGCAGGCGTCGGCCCTGCCCAGGTGGGCGGAATCGGCATCGGCGTGCCGGGCATGTTAGACATGGAAAAGGGTCTAACCCTCTTTCTGCCCAATCTGCCGGGCACCTGGCCCAGAGTGCCCCTGGCTCCAAGGATTGAACAGGCGTTGGGCTTGCCCACCTTCTTGCTGAACGATGTGCGTTCCATCACTCTGGGCGAGAAGAGCTACGGCGCTGGTCGGGAAGTGGACAACCTGGTCTGTTTGGCCATCGGCACTGGGATCGGCGGCGGAATAGTGGTAGGAGGTAAGCTGCTGCTGGGCCTGGATGGCACCGCTGGCGAGGTTGGGCATCACATCATTGACCCCTATGGCCCCCGCTGTGGTTGCGGCAACCGGGGCTGTCTGGAGGCCTTCGCCAGTGGGCCAGCTATCGCCAGCATGGGCGTGCGGGCTGTCAAGCAGGGCCTGACCACCTGCATCGGCGAGCTGTGCGACTATGATCTCAACGCCATCACCCCCAAGCTCATATATGAGGCCGCTCAAGAGGGAGACGCCGTGGCTCAGGAGATCTACGAGATGGCCGGCTTCTACATTGGCATTGGGGTGGCCAACCTGATCACTATCTTCAGCCCGCAGATGGTGGTCATCGGCGGCGGGGTGGCTCAAGCTGGGGAGTTGCTATTGGCTCCCATTCGCGAGACAGCCCGCCAGCGGGTGCACGTCACCCCCTTCGAGAAGGTCGAGATCGTGCTTGCAGAGCTGGGCACCGATGCAGGTATGATGGGGGCTGCGGCCTGGGCGAAGCAACAGTTGGCTGCAGAGGGAAGCAAAGCCTGATGGATCACCGTGAGCGGGTTCTGAGAGCGTTGGCGCACCAGGAGCCGGATCGAGTTCCGCTGGCCTTGTGGGGCAGTGCCTACGGAATCACCGATGGCTTGTATCGTAATTTGCTCCGCGGGCTCGCCTGGGAGCCGCTGCCTCCGTTCCGTCGCCGACGGGGTCACACCGTCAACTACTACGACGACCGAATACTCGACCTGATAGATGCCGACGTCCGTCACGTCTGGCTTGGCTCTACTGATCTGGCTTCGCCCCCAGCAGAGGGCGGGGTGGACGCCTGGGGAGTGCCGTGGCGCAAAGTGGGCGGCTATCGCTTCGGCTATCTCTTTGCCGGCGACCCGCCCCTGGCCCAGGCCGAGGTGGAGGATCTGGAGAGCTATCCCTGGCCCCAGGTTGAGGCCCTGGTGCGCAAGGAGGAGCTCCGTGAGCGGGCCCGGTATCTGCGGGACGAGACGGACTACGCTGTGGCTGCCAGGGCAGTGGCCTCCTACGGGCCTTTTGAGCAGGCCTGCCAGTTGCGGGGCACGGAACAGTTCATGATAGACCTTCTCACCAATGAGGATTTTGCCGTAACCTTGCTTGACAAAATCGTCGGCGTTCTCTGCCGCTGGCTGGAAATCTACCTCGACATAATTGCTCCTTACGTGGACATCATGGAGCTGCCGGGCGACGACTATGCCAGCCAAACAGCGCCGCTCATCTCCCCTCGCTTATTTGACAAGTATTTCAAGCCCTGCGCGCAGAAGCTCATCAATCACGTGAAGCAGGCTTCTTCGCAGATATACGTCCTGTTCCACAGCGACGGGGCGGTAACCTCTTTCATTCCCTCTCTGTTGGAAGCGGGCGTTGACATCCTTCACCCTTTGGAACCGGTGCCGGCCACTGACATGGCAGCGGTCAAAAGGGGATACGGGCACCAACTCTCTTTCCTGGGCGGCATTGACATCAAACAGGCCATGACGGGGACTGAACAGGAGGTGGTGGCAGAAGTGCGGCGGAGGATCGGACTTCTGGCTGAGGGCGGAGGCTACATCCTGGCTCCGTCCAACCATCTCCAGCCCGATGTCCCGGCCGAGAACGTCATCGCCTTGTTCCGTGCTGCCCGGAAGTACGGAACGAGGCGCCATCAATCGAAGGAGGGACAAAAATGCACCAGATAACGATGTTGGGCACGGGGTTGATCGGCATGTTTTACACCATGACGCTGCATGGGCGTCGAGGGCGTGACAGGGTCCACGTTGTGTATTCACCTACCGAAGACCGCGTTAAGAGCTTCGCGGAGGAGTGGGACATTCCCAGGTGGACGACCGATATGGCGGAGGCCATCAACGACCCGGAAACGGACGTGGTGGTGGTCGGCCTGCCCAATTTCGTGCATCAGGATGCTGTCATCATGGCTGCCGAGGTTGGCAAAGCCGTGTTATGCACCAAACCGCTCGGTAGAAACGCGGCTGAGGCCAAGGCCATGCTCGACGCGGTGGAAAAGGCAGGCGTGTTCCACGGCTATCTCGAAGACCTGGTCTACACCCCCAAGATTCTGAAATCGTTGCAGTTCGTCAAGGACGGAGCTATCGGCAAGGTACTGTGGGTGCGCTCGCGTGAGACGCATGGTGGCCCGCACAGCGCCTGGTTCTGGGACATTGAGCTGGCGGGTGGCGGGGCGATCGTTGACATGGGCTGCCACTGCATTGAAATCGCTCGCAACTTTGTGGGCAAGGACAACAGGCCCGTGGAAGTCATGTGCTGGGCCGACACCCTGGTGCACCCAATTGAGGCAGAGGATCACGGCATTGGCTTGATCAGATTCGAGAGCGGGGCCATCGGGCAGTTTGAAGTTAGCTGGGCCTTCAGGGGTGGGATGGACCTCAGAGATGAAGTCTCTGGCACCGAGGGGACCATCTGGATTGATCACTTCCTGAGGACAGGCTTGGAGCTGTTTACGGCGGTTGGCCCCAAGGGGTACGTTTCTGAGAAAGCCGAAGGTGCCACCGGGTGGCTCTTCCCCGTCGGCGACGAGGTTCACGAACTGGGGTATCCGGATATGTTCAATGACATGCTGAACGCGCTGGACAACAACGAAGAGCCGATGGAAACTTTCTATGATGGCTACGTGGTGAACGCTATCGTGGACGCCTGCTATCGCTCCGCAGAATCGAAACGATGGGAACCGGTAGAGCTGGAGGTTTGGAAAGGAGTACCCCAACCGGTTGAAGAGAAGCGCCCCGTTGAGTACGAAGACAAGTTCGTCGTGATTAAGCAAGAGCACATGCCAGACGGCAGGACGAAGCTGATCCTCAGGGACAAGGAGACCAGCAGGATTGTCCAGAAAGTGATCTACGCAGAGGGGTAGTGGGGCTTCATTGACCTGCACCTGCATGGTCTGAGGGGACACGATGCCATGGGACCTGACTTGGCCCAGGTGATCCGTGAGCTGCCGGCTTTGGGCGTCACGACCTTTCTCGCCACCACCCTCACGTTGCCCCGCGAGGAGACCCTCGCCGCCCTGCAGGCCATGGCCGATGTCCTGGACTGGCCGCCATCGGGCGCTCAGGGTGTGGGGATTCACCTGGAGGGGCCATTTCTGTCTCCGACCCGACAGGGCATGGCTACCCCTGACTGGTTCGAGCCGCTAACGTGGGAGAGCTTCCAGGCTTTTCAACAAGCCGCCAGGGGCCACATCCGCCTGGTCACCTTTGCCCCAGAGGTGGGTGAAGCGATGGCTTGCATCCCGCATCTCACCGAGGCGGGCGTTCTCCCCGCCATCGGCCATTCCAGTGCGACCTTTGAGCAGGTGGCCCAGGCGGTGCAGTTGGGGCTCTGCCACGCTAGCCACACGTTCAACGCCATGCGGCCATTGCACCACCGCGAGCCCGGCGTGGTGGGAGCGGTGATGTACTTCGACCAGATCGTGGCCCAGTTGGTTGCCGACGGCGTGCACGTTCACCCGGCGGTGATGGCGATTCTGCTGCGGGTCAAGGGAGTGGAGCGGGTGGCGTTGGTGAGCGACGCGGCCCCGCTGGCCGGTCTGCCCGACGGCGAATACGAGTGGGAGCACAAGCCGGTCTTCGTTCGGGATGGCGCCTGTCGCCTGGCAGATGGCACCCTGGCCAGTGCCCATGCGTTGTTGGATGCCGGCGTGCGCAACTTGGTCGAGTTGGTGGGGTTGCCACTGGAACAGGCCCTGGTGCCGGCGACCCGGATCGCTGCCGAAGTGTTGGGCCTGCGCAAGGGCCGCCTGGCTCCTGGCTACGACGCCGACATCGTGTTGCTGGACGGCGATTTGCGGCCTGTGCTGACGCTGGTACGGGGCGAGACCGTGTTTGAAACAGAGGAGTAGGGAGAATGAGCGCTTCACACTTCCAGAGGGAGATCCTGGAACAGCCTCAGGTGTTGCAGCGGCTACTGGAAAATGAGCGACTGGCTGTTGAGGAAATCGCCGCCACGATTCGTAGCTGCGCTCCTCGCTTCATTGTCCTTGCGGCCCGCGGCACTTCCGACAACGCTGCCCGATACGGGCAGTATCTCTTCGGTGCAGCCAACGGTCTGCCCGTGGCCCTCGCCACCCCCTCTCTGTTTACTCTCTACGAGAAGCCACCCCGCCTCCAGGGGGCGCTGGTGATGGCGATCTCCCAATCGGGTCAGTCGCCGGACATCCTGGCTGTGATAGAGGAGGGCCGGCGTCAGGGGGCGTTGACCCTGGCGATCACCAACGATGCCGACTCCCCCCTGGCCCGCGCTGCCGAACGCGTCATCTTCCTGCACGCTGGGCAGGAGCGAAGCATCGCTGCCACCAAGACCTACACCGCCTCTCTCCTGGCTGTGGCCATGCTGAGCACGGCGCTGGCCGAAGAGGGGTTCCGGGCCCTCGAGTCCTTGCCTGCGCTGATGTCCGAGGTCGTTGCCTCGGCGCCGAACATCCTAGGGGCGGCCACGCAGTACCGTGACATCGGGGCCTGCGCGGTCATCAGCCGGGGGTACAATTATGCCACCGCCTTCGAAATCGCCTTGAAACTCAAAGAACTGGCCTACATCGTGGCCGAGCCCTATTCCTCGGCCGATTTCGTGCATGGCCCGATGGCTATGGTGGAACGCGGTTTCCCTGTTCTGGCGGTGGTGCCCGATGGATGTGTGGCGGAGGAGTTGGTGGATCTGCTACGCCGGCTGCGGGAGCGGGGGGCCAGGCTAGTCGTGATCGCCAACCGGGATGATGCCTTGGCTCTGGCACAGACGCCGCTTCCACTGCCGGCGGGTGTGCCGGAGTGGCTGTCCCCCTTGCTGGCGGTTGTGCCCGGCCAGCTCTTCACGCTGGGGTTGATTGAGGCCAAGGGCCTGGACCCCGATCGTCCTCGGGGCCTGCGTAAGGTAACCCTGACCCACTGAACAGAAAACTGCCATTGACAAAACTCTCTCTCTTTGATATGCTTCTGGCAAGCCTCTGAGTTGGAGGTAAGGGGTAATCGGATATGGGAGATCATGGAGTGACTGAACAGGCAGAACGGGTCATGGTCATCACGGCTCATCCCGACGATGCAGAGTTCACTGTGGCTGGCACGGTGGCCAGGTGGGCCCGGGAGGGCAAAGACGTCATTTACGTGATCTGCACTGACGGCAGCCGTGGCAGTAATGATCCCGAAGTGAAACCAGAACATTTGGTCGCCATCCGAAGAGCTGAGCAGGAAGCCGCCGCCAGGGTTCTGGGAGTGGAGGAGGTTGTCTTTCTGGGCTACGAAGACGGCTCCCTTGAGCCCACCCTGGCCCTGCGTCGAGACCTCACCCGGGAAATTCGCCGCTACCGGCCAGACATCGTCGTTTGCCCAGACCCCACCGTCCGCTACTACGGCGACACTTATCTAAACCACCCCGACCACCGTGCCGCCGGCGATGCTGCTCTGGATGCGGTCTTCCCTTCGGCCCGCACCCGCTACATCTTCCCGGAACTCCTGGCCGAAGGGTTAGAGCCCCACAAAGTGCAAGAGGTGCTTATCCGAGGAGCTCTCTCACCGAACTTCTGGGTGGACATAAGTGGCACCATCGAGCTAAAGATCGCAGCTCTCAAGGAGCACGAAAGCCAGGTGAGCCGCATTCAGGGTTGGGAGGAAAGGATCCGAGCCCGGGCCCAGCAGGAGGCGGCGGAGCAGAATATGACTTACGCCGAGTCTTTCAAGCGCATCATCTTGAGGTGAGACCAGCGGAGTAACCCATGCAACCTGTGAAAATCGTCTTCATCGGTGCCGGCAGTATCTCGTTCGGGTCGTCCCAGATACAGGACTTCGTGCTGGAGCCGGCCCTCAGAGGTAGTACAGTGGTGCTAGTGGATACCAACGCCGGCACCCTCGACTTGACGACGTGCTTTGCCCAACGCCTCAACCAGGCCCTGGATGCTGGCCTGACCATCGAAGCTACCACCGACCGCCGGCAGGCCCTGCCCGAGGCCGACTTCGTCGTCACCTCGGTGGCGGTGGACCGCATGGCGACATGGAAAAACGACTTCGAAATACCGCTCAAGCACGGCGTCCAACACGTGCTGGGCGAGAACGGCGGCCCCGGCGGGCTCTCGCACACGCTGCGCAACGTCCCCCTACTTCTCAGCATTGCCCGAGACATGGAGGCGCTCTGCCCCACAGCCCTGCTCCTCAATTTCACCAACCCCGAAAGCCGCATCTGCCTGGCGCTCGACCGCTACACCGACATCGCCTACGCTGGACTGTGCCACGGCCTGTTGATGGGGCTGGAGATGATCAGCGACATCACCGGCATTGAGGCTGCCGATTTACAGGGCAAGGCCGCTGGACTGAACCACTTCTGCTGGTTCCTGGACATCCGCCGCAAGAGCACGGGCGAGGACGTCTACCCGCTCCTGCGTGAGCAGGAGCCGCACTATGAACCGTCAGGCCCGCACCAGGAATCCCACGTCCTCTGTCGCCGCCTGTTCCGCACTTTTGGCTTTTTCCCCTACGCTGGCGACGACCACACCGGGGAGTACCTACCCTACGCCCACGAGTTCTGTGGCACCGATGGCCCTCCGTGGGAGCTTTGGGATGCTGATTTCAGCCGCTTCGCCAGACGGATACGGGGGATCGCCGACGGCACGCGCCCGGTGCCCGAGGTGTGGGATCGCGCCCCAACCCCTGAGGATTGCACCCCTGAGAACATTGACCACCTGGGCCTCTTCCCCTCCGGAGAATACACTGTGCCCATCATTACGGGGATGGCCGACAACCGTGACAACTATATCCCGGCGCTCAACATCCGCAGCGACGGCTGCATCGAGAACCTGCCCGACTGGGCCGTGGTCGAGGTCCCGGGCATTGCTTCGGCCGACGGTCTGCGCGGGCTGCACATGGGTGCGCTGCCCGATGCGTGTGTTGCTCCCCTGCTCACCCAGGTATACGTGCAGAGCCTGGCTGTTGACGCGGCGGTGAAGGGCTCGCGAGAACTGGCCTTGCAGGCCCTGCTGGTTGATCCGGTCATCCAGTCCTGGGAGGCTGCCGAGAAGGTGCTGGATGAGCTACTTAAAGTCCACGCCAGATACTCACCGCAATTCACGACGTAGAAAGCAGGAGGTCAGATAGGCATGTATAGTCAATATCCGATATCCAATATCCAGTACCTAATCGAAGGAGGAACCCAAATGTGCAAAAACCGAATACTCTCCATCGCGACACTGTTGCTGGCATTGACACTGGTGTTGAGCGCCTGCCAGCCTCAAGCACCGGCCCCGACCGCAAGGCCGGAAGCCGTCACCCTTCTTTGGGCTTTCTGGGGCAGCCCGGCGGAGGCGGAAACCCACAGGGCGGTGGCGGACGTTTTCACAGCCGAACATCCCAATATCACCATCGAGACCATGGTCGAGCCGTGGGGCGACTACTTCACCAAAGTGCAGACCCTCTGGGCCAGCGGCGACTCGTCGGTGATTCCCGACGTGCTCTTCCTATGGCCCACGCCTCGCTACGCCGCCGATGGCGTGCTGGAAAACCTCGACTCCTGGATCGAGAAAAGCGGCTACGATCTGAACGACTACTGGCCAGCTCTGCTGGAATCGGCCATGTACAACGGCAGCGTCTACGGCTTCCCCCGGGACATCGGCCTGGAGGTGCTCTACTACAACAAGGACATGTTCGACGAGGTTGGCGTGGAGTACCCCACCGATGAGTGGACCTGGGACGACCTGCTGGCGGCCGCCGAGCAGTTGACCGTCGTGGAGGCCAGCGGCCGGGTGGCTCGCTACGCCCTGGGCATGGAGGGCGGCAAGTTTCAGTTGTGGGTCGGCCAAAACCGGGGCAGTATTCTGGACGACATGCGCAACCCGTCCAAATGCACCTTGACCGAACCGGCGGCCATGGAGGGCATCAGGTTCTTTGCCGACCTGATGAACAACAACTACGCCATGCGTGATGCCAACCTCGGCCAGGCCGGCGGCGATACCGCCGTCTTCCAGAGCGGCCAGGTGGCCATGATCGTCCAGAACTCCAGCCGGGTGTCAGCCTTCAACGCCGCCGGCATGAACTACGACGTACTTGTGGTGCCCATCCCTGAGGGCGGCCAGCGGTCGGCCAGCGCTGGCGGCGCAGCCTGGGTGATGAGCAGCGGCAGTGGCAACAAGGAGGCCGCCTGGACTTTCCTGAGTTGGCTGCAGAGCACCGACGGCGGCCAGCGCCTCTACACCGCCTCCGGGGAGATCTTCCCGGCCCTGCAGTCTACCGCTCGCTCCGATGACTTCCTCGGGCAGGATCGGCCGCCGGCTAATCGCCAGGCCTTCCTCACCGAGGGCGAGAACGCCAAGGTGGGGCGGTTCGGCTATTTCCCTGAGTGGGGAGAGCTGGACGGCTCCATCATCGGGCCTGGCATGCAGCGCATCTGGGCCGGAGAGGCTACTCCCGAAGAAGCGCTGCCGGACATCTGCGCCCAGGTAGATGCTTTCCTGGCGGAGAACGGCTACCCGAAGTAAACCGATGAAAAGGGGGTGATGAGTCGTACAGTTGTACGGCCCATCACCCCTACATCCCTCCAGGATCCGACCATGTCCCTTCCATCACGGAAGCCGCTATCCTCAAAAGACGAGAACAAGACTTCCGAAGACTTCGGCGAGCTCAGTCGAGCCGTCTCTGAGACTTCGGAAGTCTACCATCGCCGTTGGTGGGCCAGGTGGCGGCCCGATCAACAGTGGGAAGCGTATCTTTTCCTGTTGCCCAGCTTCGCCGGATTCCTGATTTTCGTCGCTCTCCCCGTCGTTGCAGCCCTGGCCCTGAGTTTTGTCCGTTGGAACCTCTTAAGTCCCCCAACCTTCGTCGGTACGGCAAACTATGCGCAACTGTTGACCCACGACCCCATCTTCCGCAAAGCGCTCTGGAACACTGCCTATTTCACCGTCACCATCGTGCCGCTCCAATTGGTTTTTGGCCTGGCGCTGGCAGTGGCTCTCAACCGGGCGATTCGTGGCGTCATGCTCTATCGGCTGATCTACTTCATGCCCGTTGTCACTACCATTGTGGCGGTGGCCCTGGTCTTCCAGTGGATGTTCAACCGGAATTTTGGCCTTTTCAGCGCCATGATCTGGAGATTGGCGGAGTTGACAGATCTTCCCATCAGCCCGCCGGACTGGTTGAGCAGCACCTCCTGGGCAAAGCCGGCCGTGGTGATTCTCACCCTCTGGAAGAACACCGGCTTCACCATGGTGATCTATCTGGCTGGGCTGCAGGCGGTCCCGCAGGAACTCTACGACGCCGCCAAGGTGGACGGTGCCAACGCCTGGCAGCGTTTCCGCCGCATCACGGTGCCGATGATCAGCCCAACGACCTTCTTCTTGCTCGTCATCCAGATGATTGGCGCCTTCCAGCTCTTTAGCGAACCTTACGTCATGACCCGGACTCAGAGCGGCCCGCTACAGGCCACCCTGACCATCGTCTATTACATCTACCAAAACGCCTTCGAATTCGGTCGCATGGGCAAAGCATCGGCCATGGCCTGGGTGTTGTTTACCCTTATCTTCGCTTTCACCTTTATCCAAACCCGCCTGCAACGGCGCTGGGTCCACTACGAAGCGGGAGAGTGACGAATCATGGTGGATATACTTTCTAAACCCTTGCGAAGGTTGCGAATGGCCCTGGCAGTGGGTGGATCTTCGGTGGGCGAAGATACCTTTGACTCGAAGGCTACTGCCAAACCTTCGCCAGGGTTCCCACTAGAGCGGATACGAAGGCCAACTTCCTTGGCACGCCATCTGGCGTTGCATGCCATCCTGATCGCCGGCAGTGTAGTTATGCTGCTGCCCTTTGCGTGGATGCTCAGCACTTCCTTGAAGGAACCACGGGAGATATTCACCTACCCACCTGTCTGGATCCCCAGCCGCATAGCCTGGGAAAACTACGCCACCACTGTCTCAGTCATGCCCTTTGGCCGCTTTTACTTCAACAGCTTTGTGGTCGCCACCAGCGTTACTCTCCTGCAGATCCTCACCTCCTCCCTGGCCGCTTTTGCCTTTGCCCGGCTGCGCTTTCGGGGACGCAATGCGCTTTTTCTGCTCTACCTGGCCACGTTGATGATCCCGTTCCAGGTGACGATGATTCCTAACTTTGTCCTCATGCGTTTCCTGGGATGGTACGACTCTTACCAGGCTCTTATCCTGCCTACGGCCTTCTCAGCTCTTAGCACCTTTTTACTGCGCCAGTATTTCCTGGGTATTCCCATGGACCTGGACGAAGCGGCCCGGATGGATGGCGCGTCCTCTTTGCGCATTTGGTGGCAGATCATCATGCCCCTCAGTGGCCCAGCCATTGCCGCCCTGGCCGTTTTCACCTTCCTGGCATCCTGGAACGACTTCCTGTGGCCGTTGGTCATCACCACCTCGCTGGAGATGCGCACCCTGCCCGTGGGCATCAGCGCTTTTCAGGGCCAGTACAACGTGCAGTGGCACCTGCTGATGGCTGGTTCCGTCATCGCCATGCTGCCGGTGCTCGTCATCTACGTCATCGGTCAGAAGTGGGTCGTGCGGGGTGTCACCCTCACGGGCATGGGTGGCCGCTGATTGTCAACCAAACATTATGCCCATCACCTCGCCCACCGCCAACATCCGGGCGGCGCGGGAGGCGGTAGAGAAATGAGGACAACTTGGCCGACCCTGGGTTTCAGCCTGCGAGTGGAAATTCGCGGGCTTTTCTATTCCTGGCGATATGACAGCGAACTCTGGGGATTAATCGAATGTGTCAACAGCCCTGGCGTTTCCTCTAGAGCTTCGAGCACCTCAACAAGTTGAGGAGTGCGATCAGTCATTCTTCGCGATGAGCAGGCGGTAAACCTCTGTCGGTTGGGCGCCGAAACGATACTTGTATTCCTCGTCGCCGCGCAAGAAGTCGAATTTCGATCGGCCTAACTCGATGGCCCACTGGATGCAGTAGCTCAGGAGGACGATTCCTGGGCTGAGCCGGGCGTACTTGTGAGGATTGTAGCCGGAGTTGTAGACCAGAATCGAATCCTGGTAGTCGAAGTTCAGCATGGTGGCTGCTTTCTCCCCGTTGACTTCCATGAAAGCCAACTGCAACCATCCAGCCTCGTGCAAAACCTGCGCTGCGGCGTGGAAGAAGCCCTTCATCTGGGCGTCCATGAACTCATCCTTGTCAACGTGGCTCTTCTGATGCAGTTCAATGAAAGCGTCCATTTCCGCCGCCAGATCGTGCTCTTCGTTCACGACGTACCAGTTGATCTGCCCGCCGCCCTCGGCCCGGCGGATCTTGCGGCGTATCTCGTGGCGTTGTTTCTTGCTCAATGAGTTCAAGTAGTCATCCCAGGTGGCAGGTAGGGGAATGATGGGGCAGATGTCTTCCACTTCTGTGTGGACCTGGTAACCCCGGTCCGCAGCCGTCTCTGCCAGGAGCGAGTGGGTGGGGGAGGCAGACGGGATGTTGCACAGGTCGGCCAGATCCCAGGCGGGCGCTTCATCGCTCTCCAGCCAGTCCAGCAAGGCGCCGTAGATTCTCTCCTCCTGGCCGCTGGTGGCGATGAGGTCCAGGTAGTCGGACACGTCCCGACAGCCCACGACGGACAGGGTCTTCAGCCCATCGTCCGACGTGGTTAAGTACAGGGGGGCGATACCTGAGAGATGGCCGCCATCGCGTACGGCAATCAGGTAGAGTTCGCCCTCGCCAAGGTGCTCCCACCAGGTGCTTTGCCACTCCCAGGTTAAGAAGAGGGTGTCGGATGCGCTATCGCGCAGGAGGGGGTTCCACTCCTGGTGCAGGGCCGCGAAGCCAGCGGCGTCGGTGTATACCTGGGTCTTCACTTCGGCTCCAGTATCAACTGACAGTACGGGTCGCCCCGGGCAATGGAGTGGGGCAACTCCAGGGTCATGGGCGTGTGGCTGAGCATGCCGTGATCGCCCTGCATGGCGATATCGCACAGCCGGGCTAGTTCCTCCGGCGTGGCTCCCAGCCGTTTCCAGGCCTCGACCAGGGGACAGTAATGGAAGCGGACTTCGCCCCGCGTTTCTCCTGCCTCGATCGCTTCCTTGTCGAAGATCTCCTGTCGGCCGGGGCGCATCTGGTGGGCGATGAAGTCCGCTGGGGTTGCCAGGGGGCCCATTCGCTGGCCTTTGGTCTGGCCGTACCGGTAGATAGCTTGGCTGGCTATGCGTTCCGCCTCTTCCGGGCCAAGGGCTGTCTCCATCTCCTTGAGCAGGAAAAAGAGATACGTGGCCCGATCCTCGATGGCGCTGCGCACAGCTTCGGTGGTTTCGTTAGTCATGCGACTCCTCCCTATCAAACGAGTTTGTTGGGTTATGGTCAGTCTACGTCGAAGGGCAGCGCCACGCCCTGTCTCTGCAGCGCTGGGATCAAGGCCTCGTACCCCACAAATTGGATGGCCCGGATGCCCAGTGCTGCCGCAGATGTCACGTTAGGCTCGTAGTCGTCCACAAAGATCGTCGCCTCGGGGGCCGTGCCCAGGCGTTCCAGCGCTAGCCGGTAAATGGCTGGGTCGGGCTTGGCTAGGCCCACCAACGCAGAGATAACCTTCACGTCGAACAGCCCATCCAAAGCGTAGCGTTCGCGCAGCAACCGGGGGAGGATGTCACTGGCGTTGCTCAGCAGCCCGGTGCGATATCGGCCTCGCAGCCGCCGGACTAGTTCTGCCATCCGTCGGTCGGTCTTGGCGTCGCGGAACAGGTCTTGCTGGAAGTCGAGGATCGCCTCCTGCGTGTGGAGGCCCAGAACAAGACCCGTCCGGCGCCAGTATTCCTCGTCGGTGATGGTTCCCACTTTGGCCAGCCGCCAGGCGGGTGATCGCCATAGAATCTCGGCCAGGTCCCCCGATTGCAGTCTTAGCCGGGACTCCTGTTCCTTGAGCGAGTCCATTTGGCTAAAGGGCACCATCACTCCGCCAAAGTCAAAGATGATCGCTTCCACGTCTGATGCCATGTTCACTTCGACAATCTTGCTCGTGGGGAGAACTCAGTTTGTCAATCCGGCTAGATTATACACCAATCTCATCCCCGTGCAAATAGTGAATGGCATTGACGACTTCACGGGGCAACTCTGTGCTATGACTTATCTTGACAAAACAGTTGCTTTAGCTTATCATTAGGCAAACAGCTTATTTGCAGTAGGAGGTGCCGTGGGCAAACGACTTGAGATCCGCCTGGCCGGCGCAGGGGGGCAGGGGATGATCCTGGCGGGTTTGATCCTGGCCGAGGCGGCGGCGATTCACGACGACAAGAAGGCCAGCCAGAGCCAATCCTACGGCGCTGAGGCGCGCGGAGGCGCTAGCAGGTCGGAGGTGATTATCTCCGATAGCGAGATCATCTATCCCAAGGTCACCAACGCTGACTTGCTCCTCTGCATGAGTCAGGAGGCCTGTGACAGGTATTCCCCCGAGTTGAAAGAGGGCGGCACCCTGATCGTGGATTCCGTCAACGTGGAACGTGTGCCCGCTGACCGAGCCTATGGCGTGCCCATCACCAGAATCGCTGAGGAGGCGACAGGGGAGCGAATCACGGCCAACATGGTGGGTTTAGGTTTGGTTGTAGGGCTGACAGGGGTAGTCTCCAGGGGAGCCATAGAGGCCGCCGTTTCGGCCCGGGCACCCAAGGGCACCGAGAAGATGAACTTAAAAGCTCTGGCGGCCGGACTTAAGAAAGCTGAGGAACTGAAAAGGATTTAGGATTAGTCTGGGTGTGAGGTTGGCTGGGGTGGCTGCTTCAACCGATGATCTGGATTTGACTCCCTATACCGGGCGGTGGATAGCTATCGTGCGAGGGCAAGTGGCGGGAGTTGGCCTTTCACCTGAGGAAGCCCGCCGCCTGGCTAAGCCCAATCGGCCTAAAGAGGAGGCGGTGGTGGTTGTCTTCGTGTCCGGTGAAGGGGAGCCCGAGGTTCAGCGAGTAACAAATGATCGAACTCATCCCTAAGGGCTCAATTGTAGAACAAATCTGCGCCTTCTTGCGAGAGCGCTCGGTCGAAGCGTATCTGGTAGGCGGCTGCGTGCGGGATTGGCTGCTGGGGCGCTCCAGCCACGATATTGACTTCGCTGTGGCGGGCGATGCCGTGGGCCTGGCGCGCCGGGTGGCTGATCGAATGGGGGGCGCTTTCGTCCTTTTGGACCAGCAACGCTGCACGGGTCGAGTGGTGACCAGGGGGGAAGACGGCCAGCGTCTCTTCATAGACTTCGCCCGGCTACAAGGCGATGACATAATCACCGATCTCTCCAAGCGGGATTTCACCATTAACGCGATTGCTGGTGCTGTGGCGGATGCGGAGTCTCTCTCCCATGTTATAGATCCCTACGGCGGACGGCGCGACCTGCAGCTTGGTCTGGTGCGAGCTGTTTCTGAGACCGCTTTTCGCGATGATCCCTTGCGCACCTTACGAGCAGTGCGCCTGGCGGCTGAGATGGAAGCCAGCATCGACCAGGGCACCGAGGAGCTGCTCTGTGGAGCTGTCCGTTTGATAGCTAACGTCTCCGCCGAGAGGATACGCGACGAGCTGGCCAAGATCCTGGCTCTACCGGGAGCAGCGCAGAATCTGCGCTACCTGGACGAGCTCGGTCTCCTGGTTGTCATAATACCTGAGCTGGAGACGCTGAAAGGCGTAGAGCAATCAGAGCCCCACTGCCTGGACGTTTTCGAGCATTCGCTGGAGACGGTGAGGCGACTGGAGCACGTAGTTGTGGCTTTGAAGGGATACGAGGGAGAAGAGACGGCAGGTAGTGAACTGTCTCTGGTTCCTCTTCTCTTGTCTCCCTTCTCTCGCCGGCTCAGCCATCATCTGTCGCAACCTATCTCCGGGGACCGCCCTCGCCTGACGGTGCTGAAGTTCGTTGCCCTCCTGCACGATGTGGCCAAGCCTGCCACCAAAAGCTTTGATGATGAAGGGGGCGTCCACTTCTACGGCCATGGGGAGGAAGGGGCGGAGGTGGTCGGGGCCATTCTCAGGCGACTGCGCTTCGGTGGGAGCGAGGTGGCTCTCGCCAAGACCATCGTGGCTAACCACATGCGCCCCTGTCTTTTGGCTAGGGAGGAGGTGATCACCAGGCGCGCCGTTTACCGCTTCTTCCGCGACACGGGTGATGCCGGAGTGGACACCTTGCTTCTCTATTTAGCCGATCACCTGGCAACCTGGGGGCCCAATCTCAGGATGGCCCGCTGGCGGAGGCGGGTGGAGTTCGTGGCCTCGATGCTGGCCGATTATTATGAACGTCAGCAGAAGGTCATCTCTCCGCCCAAGCTGATCAGCGGCTACGACCTCATGGAGGAGTTTGGCCTGGAGGAGGGGCCCTGCATTGGCGAGCTTCTGGAGGCAGTGCGGGAGGCTCAGGTCGAGGATGAGGTGAGGACGAAGGATGAGGCGCTGACTCTGGTGAAGGGGTTGTTGACTCAGGAAATATGAGGGTATCTGGCTAAATGGAGATGCGACACGGCTGGCTTCACGGCCCTGTTCAGAATCCACGACAGCGTGGAGAACGCGGCAGCAAGCTCTTGACCTAACTTCCGGAGCAGGTTATAATATACCAGGGCATTCATGGAGATACAAGTAGCCGTCGCTAAAGTGCACAAATACGCCACTAGCGAAAGCGGCGATACCTTGGAGATGATCGAGCGGCCCCACGGCGGGCTCTCCCTGGTGCTGGCCGACGGGCAACGCTCGGGCAAGGCAGCCAAGGCTATCAGCAACCTGGTGGCTCGAAGGGCTATCTCACTCCTGGCCGAGGGGGTTCGAGATGGCGCGGCAGCCCGGGCGGCCCACGATTATCTCTATGCCAATCGCAGAGGCAAGGTCTCGGCCACTCTGAATATCGTCTCGGTGGATTTGGTCACCAAGACCGTGGTCATCTCGCGGAATAGTCACTGCCCGGTCATCGTCGCTGACCATCACGGGGTGCGGACTTTGGATGCGCCCAGCCAGCCGGTAGGCATCTACCCCGGGACCAAACCGGTCATCACCGAGTTGCCCATTGCCCCTCACACCTGGCTGGTCGTTTTCACCGACGGGGCGCTGGCTGCCGGGCAGCGCTACAGGGAGCGGCTGGATATGGTTCAGCTTGTCTCCGACTTCTTGGCTAACGGGAAAAGGGATGCCCAGGCTATGGCTGACGCTATCTTGGAACGGGCTGTAGAGCTGGATGGGGGGCGGCCATCAGATGACATAAGCGTTCTGGTGATAGCCATTGAGCCCAGAATGCGAGAGGACAATGTGCGGCGGATGACGGTTAGCTTTCCAATTGACAAATTGGAGAAAAAGTGACATAATAGGCGTACCACATGGGCGGGGTAACGCTCTGAAAAGAGAGAAACATGGAAAAAGAAGCTGTGCTAAAGCGGATCGCGGAAGAGGGCGGCCCGGAGGGCCTGGATTTATCGGGCCAGGAGCTGGCGGGGATTGACCTCAGCGGGGTTGATCTGCACGGCGCCATCTTAGCCAGGGCCGATCTTCGGAAAGCCGACCTGAGGGGGACCAATCTGCGGGGGGCAGACCTCTCTCGGGCTGTCTTGCAGGAGGCTGACCTTCGCTGGGCCGATCTTTCCCGGGCGGACCTGCGCTGGGCAGATATGAGGAACGCGAATCTGCGTGAGGTGGACCTCGATGGCGCCAACATGGAGGACGCTGACCTGGCTGGGGTTGATCTCACGGAAATCGAGCTGGCCAAGGGCAGGGGAGGAGAGGAGCTCCCTCCCACTTCCCCCCGGCGGAGATCGGGAGCATTGACCGCGCTGGCTATCCTGATATTTGCCTTGGCTCTGGCGGACCTGGTTTGTGTCTGGGGATGGCTCTACAAGGCCGCTTACTTCGACGAGTTCGGCCTCTCCTGGGGCTTCGATCTCAGCCTGTTATCCCTGGATTACCTCCTTGGAGGCGGACTGGTCCTTGGGATTAGCCTGGGATTCCTCCTGACGCTGCTCTTGCTCTTTCTCTACGTCCTTTTGATGGTGAGCGTCATCGCGCTCATATTCTTGGTGTTCGCCTATCTAGGCGACCGCATTCTCCCCCGGGTAGGAACTTCTTGGCTTAGCCGAGGGGGCATAGTAATATTGCTTCTGGCTTGCCTGGGCGGTTTGGCCCTCATTTTTCCCCGCCTCATCTCCCTTGGCGGCTGGCTCATCAAGGAGTGGATCCCAGCGAGGGAAGGATTGCAGGTCCTTCGAGGATTCCTCGACACCTCATCTATCGTGGAAAGAATACTCTTTCTTGCTTTCCTGGCGGTCTTTCTGGTTCCCTTATGGATTCTCTACCGGCGTTTCTGCCAGGGGCTGCAGAGGGCAAGGTCCCCGTTTCTCTGGCTGGAGAATGCTCTGGCTTTCCTGAAGAGGGCCCATATTCTTGGCCAATTCCACCCCTTGACATCGTGGGAACGGCGTTTAGGCGCGCTGGCAGTGGCGGTCATTCTCATCGCCATTCCTACCTTTCTGACCCAGGCTGGGAGGCTGCACGCCCAAAAGGACATGTGCGACGGAGGCTCTCTTCCTCAAGTCTGCCTCTACGAGAAGGGATTGCTGGCTACATCGTCCCTACTGACGGAGGAAGCAGAAGGGCAGTTTTGCTTGCGGCTGCTGCTGGATAGGGATGGCAGATACTACGTGTTCTATGCTCACCAAACCCGCGAGGTAGAGGGGAGGTGGGAGCCCCTTTTGTATGAGATACTCACCGAGGAGGTGGATCTCATCAAGCCGAAAGAGAGCACGGCTTGTTTAACGTGTCGTGATGCTGTCTCCCCCGCAGAGGAGCCACCTCTGATCATCTCGGCTGTGGCTACCAGTACGCCAACGCCGACCGAGATGCCTACCGCTACGCCCACGCCTGGGACACCCACTGACACGCCCACGCCGGAGGTACCCATCGCCACGTTCACACCTGAGGCGCCTGTTGCCACGGCTACACCTGTGCCGCCTACGGACACGCCACAACCGACTCCAACGCCCATCCCAGCGATGGCGACTAACACGCCGACCGTAGGTCCTACGCCACTGGAGCCGGGGTGCAAGGACCAGTATGAGCCTGATGGCATCGTCGGGCAGCAAAGGCTTATGGCTTTGGGCGAGACTCAGACCCACAGCTTCTGTCCTGAGGGCGATTTCGACCTGGTAGAATTCCCGGTCAAAGCTGAGCGGTGGTACCACGTCTATACCCACGATCTGGCCCTGGGCGTGGATACGATGATCTCTGTCGGACTAGTGCCGAAAATCGCCCGCTACTGTAATCCCCGCAATTGTGCCAACGATGATGTCACACCGGGGAACCTGGCTTCGGAAATAACCTTCCAGGCCGACGTTGATGGCACTGCTCTGGTGTCCATTGACAATCGCTACCAACATGGACCTGACAAGACGTACCAGATCACTGTTAAGGAGATCGTGCCCACTCCCACGCCGACGCCCTCCATCACCCCCACGCCGACCCAAACCCTGACGCCCACCCCAACGCCCACGAAGATCCCGCCAAAGGATGCCTGGGAGCCCAACGACACCAGTGGCAAGGCCTATGGCCCCCTCGCTTCGGGTCAAGTGTACAAGGGCTACATCTCCTCCAGCGGCGACAGGGATTACTTCTGGATCGAGATCCAGATCCTTGATCGGATCACCATCGTATTGGAGGACATCGGGGATGATGCGGACTACGACGTCTACCTCTACGATGCCGATCTACGAGAGATAGCCCGCTCGGCAGCCGGGCGTGGCGAGGATGAGGAGATCATCTGTCATCCTGCTACGACGGGCAAGTATTATATCCTAGTATATAGCCCCGCTCAAATCTTTGACCAATTCGACGATTACAGGTTGGTAGCTACCTATGGCACGGGGGCCACGCCCACCTTCACCCCTGAGGCTACGAGTACACCCACCTCGCCGCCTGCGAACACCGCTACCCCGACGGACACCCCTAGTCCGACCCAGACGCTCACGCCCGGCCCGACGCCTAGCCCCTCACCCACCTTGACGCCGACGAACACCGCTGCTCCGACCGAGACGCCTACGCCTACCCCGGCACCGACGATGGTAGATTAATAGGGCAGATCGCCTTGCTGAGAGTTTTCGGTTCAAACGACAGGAAGCAGAGAGGGGGAGCTGAGAAAGTGGGACGCAACTTGTCGAAACTGGCACTGGCTTCGTGCATCTTCGCGGCTGTCTTTGTCACGTCAGGGGGCCGCGTGGCTACGGACCTGGTGGAGACAACAGCGGGCAGGGTGTACGCCTCGCCTGATTGTGCCTCTGCCTGGTGGGAGCAGGGTCAAGGCACGGCCGGGCTCACTATCTACGCCCTGGCGAGTCATGCAGAGAGTCTCAATGTCTATGCGGGCGTTTGGGGGGATGGGGTCTATCGCGCGGTCAGCGGCGAGAATTCCTGGTGGCAGACTCCTTCTTTGGGAGCTTCCATCAAGATATCTTCCTTGACCATAGACCCCGTCAGCCCTAACATTGTCTACGCGGGGACAATGGGGAATGGCATCTTCAGGAGTGCCAATGGCGGCGACATTTGGGACGCCACAACGGGCCTGGAGGGCAAGGATGTCTGGTCCCTTGCCATCACCTCCACAGCCGCTTCCATCTATGCCTACGCCGGTGCCGAAGAAGGGGAAATCTACACTAGCACCAACGGGATAGACTGGGACCTTGCTGGAGGGACTGGGATTGGCACAGAGAAGTTTTACGCCCTCACCGTTGATCCCCAGGACAGCAAGACCGCTTACGTGGGCACGAAGGAAAAAGGGGTCTATCGGACGACCGATGGTGGCCTTACCTGGACGCTGAGCGGCTTAGACGAAAAGACCGTTCGGGCGCTGGCTATCCATCCCGGCGACAGCGAGATCATCTATGCTGGCACACAATCCCACGGGATTCGCAAGAGCACCGATGGCGGGGCCTCGTGGCTTTCAGGTAGATTAGACGGACGTGATGTCTTAGCTATCGCCATCAACCCTCGCAACCCCGAGTTTATATATGCAGGAACATACGGGGATGGTGTTTGGGTGAGTTACAATGGGGGCTACAGTTGGCACAGAATGCCGGGCCTGACAGGTGGCGCTAGCTATGTCTATTCCCTGACCCTTTTTACGCCCGGGGGGGAGGACGATTGCCAGGTGCTCTATGCTGGCACCACCGATGGGGTGTGGGCTCGTACCGTCATGCCCCTTTACACCTCTTACCTGCCCCTTGTTCATAAAGGGTACCCTGCGGGACAATAGGCTCAACAGGTGGCCGATGCGCATTGCTGTAGTAGGCCCTTGTGCCTCGGGAAAGACAGCTCTGGCTGAGCGCCTTCAAAAACTGGCCTACGAGGCTCGCGAGTGTACTCAAGAGCACTCCTACGCGCCGACGATGTGGCAAAAGATCTCCAAGCCGGATGTCCTGATCTATCTGGACGCCAGTCTCCCAGCTATTGCCGAGCGACGGTCCGCTGACTGGAGCGAGGAGTACTTGACCGTACAGAACCGCCGCCTCTCGCATGCCCGCAGTCACTGTGATCTTTACATTCAAACCGGCGGGTTAAGCGAAGAGGAGGTTTTGGAAAGAGCACTCGATTTCTTGAAGGGCCTTGAGTTGAATAAGTGATTTGTCAGCGGCGGGAGGTGCAAGAGCATGAGTATTGAGGATTATCGCTTTGGCCGGATCGTAATTGACGGCAGGCCGTACACATCCGATGTCATCGTTTTTCCCGATCGCGTCAAGGATGGCTGGTGGCGAAACGATGGCCACGAGCTATGCCCGGCCGACCTGTGGGAGGTCGTTCAAGAGAAACCGGAGGTGCTGGTGGTGGGCATTGGGCAATCGGGCTTGATGAGAGTCCTGCCGAAAACGGAGGAGTACTTAGAGCAGCAAGGCATCAAGTTGAGGGTCGAGGGGACAGCCGAAGCCTGCAAAACCTTCAATCGGCTCTGTCGCTCTGGGGAGAAAGTTGTGGCCGCCCTTCATTTGACTTGTTGAGGGAGATTAGCCATTTGACAGATGGGAGGCGATGGGGTATAGTCTGCTGCGTTTGCCACCTAAGTGCGAGTCTGTGAAGCTGTACCGAGCCCTGTCCTGAGTGCGTCGAAGGGTTGTCGAAGTAAAGGGAGGAAAGTTAGGTTTGAGAGAGAGAAACGTTAGCTTATTAGTAGGGGTCATAATCTTGGCTCTGGCGGCCATCTGGGTGGATTTGCCGAACAACCCGGGCCTTCACATTCACCTGGGCCCCATCAACTACGATAGGGACATCAGGGTTCACCAGGGTCTGGACCTGCAGGGAGGGATGCAGGTGCTTCTGGAGGCGGACCTGCCGGAGGGCGAAGCCATTGAGCCCGGCGCTATGGAGGCCGCCAAGGTCATCGTCAAGAACCGCGTTGATGCCTTGGGTGTGATGGAGCCTCTGGTCCAATCGCAGGGCGAACGGCGGATCATCGTCGAGCTGCCGGGGGTGAAAGACCCTGAGTTGGCTATTGCCACCATCCGTGAGACAGGGCTCCTGGAGTTTATTGACGCGGGCTACACGTTCTTGCCCCCGGACACAGTGGTCGAAACCACCTTCGGCGGCCAAGAGGTAGCGGTGACAGTGCCCACCACATTGCCGAGTACGGTCGCCCCTGCAGAGGGAATGACCCCAACAGGGGCGATCACGGGCACGTCAACTGTCACCCCTACAGTTCCGCTTCCTACCGGAGAGGTTTTCACCACGGTGATGACGGGCAAGGAGTTGGAGACAGCCAATGTCGCCTTGGATCAGTATGGTAAGCCGGAGATTCAGTTCACCCTGAAGCCCGATGGGGCCAGGGTTTTCGCTGACTTCACCAGCCGGAACGTAGGAAGGTTCCTGGCCATTGTTCTAGACAAGCGAATCATCTCCTGCCCACGGATTGAAACTGCTATCACCGAAGGCCAGGCTCGGATTACCGGCGATTTTACTTTGGAGGCAGCGCGCAGTTTGGCTATTCAGTTGCGTTACGGCGCTTTGCCGATTCCCTTGAGGGTGGAGACAACCCGCTCCGTTGGCCCGACCCTGGGGCAGGACTCCGTGAGGAGGAGCGTCAGGGCTGGGGCCATAGGGCTGGTCATTGTCCTCCTCTTTATGCTGATCTACTATCGTCTGCCTGGCTTTCTGGCCGCCCTTGCGCTCATCATCTACGCTTTGTTGAACTTCGCGCTTTTCAAGTTGATCCCGGTCACCTTGACTCTGCCTGGCATTACTGGTTTTCTCCTCTCCACAGGCATGGCGGTTGATGCCAACATCCTGATCTTCGAGCGCACGAAGGAGGAACTGCGTTGGGGGCGGAGCCTGGCAGCGGCCATCAACGCTGGCTTTGATCGAGCCTGGACTTCCATCCGCGACTCAAACCTCTCTACCATCATCACCTGTGCCATACTCTACTGGTTTGGGTCGAATTTCGGGGCCAGCGTGGTTAAGGGTTTTGCCGTCACCCTTTTCATCGGCGTGGTGATAAGCATGTTCACGGCTATCACCGTCACCCGCACTTTCATCCGCTTCGTCTTTGACGTAGCTGGCGAGTGGTTGCAGGACCGCAGGTGGCTTCTAGGCGTCTAATCAAATCCCAGAAGCCCAACTGGCTATTGGTTCATTGATCATTGGATAATCGGTCACTCCCCGGAGGGGCGCATGTTCAACATAATTGAGAAACGCCGTTGGTACTTCATTATCTCGGCCCTGGTCATTGTGCCCGGTTTGATAGCCATGATCTACTCCACCGTGCGGTTTGGCACGCCGGTGCGCTTGAGCATTGATTTCACAGGGGGTGCTCTCTTGGAACTCGAGTTCGAGCAGCCCGTTCAACCTGGGGAGGTGCGTCAGGTCTTCGTAGACAGGGGCTACACTGATACGATGGTGCAGACCACGGCCGATGAGCGAACTGTCCTCGTCCGCTCCGATTTCCTCGAATCGGAGGTCAAGATGGAGGTCAAATCCGCGCTGGAGGATAGATACGGGCCGCTGGAGGAACTACGATTCGAATCTGTGGGGCCCACTATCGGCGGAGAGGTGACCAAGGCGGCGAGCATGGCCGTGGTAACGGCCGCCATAGTCATCTTGGGCTTCATCGTCGTTGCCTTTCGACGGGTGCCCCATGCCTTTCGCTATGGCGCCTGTGCCACTGCGTCCCTTGTCCATGACCTCTTGGTAGCTATGGGCTTTTTCTCCATCCTTGGCCTCTTTCGTGGCTGGCAGGTGGACGCCCTTTTCCTGACTGCCATCCTCACCGTCATCGGCTTCTCGGTACAAGACACCATCGTAGTCTTCGACCGCATCCGCGAGAACATCCCCAAACGGCGGGGTGAGCCCTTTGAGCTGATAGTCAACCGCAGCATCTTGGAGACCATTCACCGATCCCTGGCTACCCAGCTCAACGCAATCTTCGTGATGATCGCCATCCTTCTCTTCGGGGGAGCGACAATGAAGCAGTTCATTGCTACTTTGTTAGTGGGGATGCTCAGTGGCACCTATTCGTCCATCTTTACCGCCGTACCGCTACTGGTCGTTTGGGAGAAGGGCGAGGTGGGCCAGTTTCTCCGCCGCCTGCGGAGGCGAGAAGCACAGGCCTAGGGAATCCATGAATCAGTAGGGGTAAGGCTTGCCCTGACCCGACCTGACGCCGGACAATTGGACGCAAAACCGCTGCCAAGCAAGGGCAGTTGCAAGGGTTGCCACTACCCGGACGTATATTAAATACGGGGTTGAGATTCTATCTCAACCCCGTGTTTTCGTTTTGACGCCCAAGACTTTATGTGTTATGATAGAAGAAAGAGCAGGGAAGGACAGGTCATGGGTCTGATCGTAATTCGCTACGGCGAGATCGCCTTGAAAGGCAAGAACAGGTGGTATTTCGTCAAGCGGTTGCGCAAGAACATCAGGGACTGCCTGAAAAAGAATGACATAACGGGTGAGGTGCGCAGCGTCGGGCAGCGGGTCTACGTGCAGGTCGAGGAGGTGGAACCGGCCCTTCGACAGGCTCAGGACAAGGCCGTCGAGAAGCTGCGGGATGTCTTCGGCGTCGTTTCTCTGAGCCCGGCCCGGGAGGTTCCGGCTGACATCGAGGCCATCAGGGCAGAGGCCCTGAGGGTGGCTCAGAGAGCTGGGGTGGACGAGAAGCGGACTTTCCGGGTGCAGAGCCGCCGGGCCGACAAGGCTTTTCCCCTGATTTCGCCTGAGATCAACCGCCTTGTCGGCGCTCACGTCCAGAAAGCGACAGGTGCGCAGGTTGACCTCTCCAATGAGGCTGACCTCACCATCGGCGTGGAGGTGCGCC
>Ga0209986_10000216_pt1 | contig 53388 bp, 34 predicted proteins | sample BlataG_FD_183168 | JGI IMG/M metagenome (GOLD analysis project Ga0209986, IMG submission 183168) | Deep subsurface microbial communities from Black Sea to uncover new lineages of life (NeLLi) - Black_00105 metaG (SPAdes) (version 2) | ecosystem: Environmental > Aquatic > Marine > Oceanic >... | reverse complement strand
TTGGACAAAATTTTTTCCTTCTATAACCCTTGCCAATAAATCAATACAGAAGGTCGGTAAAAATATTCTGCCAAAAAATGAAAGAAGTGAAAATTCAAGGTACTAATACCCTGGGATCACCCTGCTCTTTCAATTTTGTTTCCAATAGTGCGCTAAGCTCTTTTTTCACCGAAATATATTTTCTATCGTCAGCAATATTATTTATGCAGTCAGGATCTTTCCCAATCTCGTACAACTGCTCTTCGGGACGCTTATTAAAAGCCAAATCGAACTGGACAGGATACTTTTTTTCACCATGAAGTAACAATTGCTTTGATGGGGAATCATCGACATCATGGTAACCCGGCCAAAGCATTTTAAAGCCCTTTGCCGGTTTGTTATTTTTCGATTCGATTGGGGCAGGGTCGCCGGCAGGCCAACGTTCAGGTTTAAAATTCCGTACATATAAATAATCTTTCGTGCGGATTGCCCGTGCCGGGTAACCCAGATTATCCGGACGAGCATGAGTATGCCTTTCCCTGCCTGTTATCACATACTTTCTGGTGGAGTCAACATTGCCCTGTTTATCTGAAAAGAATATTGCGGAAAGACTTTTTCCTGTCATTTCGGAATCATTCTTCACATCAGCTAATTCCAAAAAAGTAGGAGCTAAATCAATTAAACCCACCAGGTCATCAACTTTTCGTTCTCCTTTTATTTTTGCAGGCCAGCAAATGGCAAGGGGCACATGGGTTCCATATTCCTGCAAATTTGCTTTTGCTGATGGAAAGGGCATACCATTATCAGCAGTAACAACAATTATGGTATTTTCCAATTCACCTTTTTCTTCCAAAAAGTGAATCATTTTACCCAGGTGTTTATCAAACCATTCTATTTCCAGAACATAGTCGGCCACATCGTTTCTAAAAGGCTCTTCATTGGGTAAAAATCCGGGCATTTCCATTTCCGCGATTTTTTTACCTGCTTTTTTTGCCGAGCCTTCTTCATAAACCCGGTGCGGTTCGTGACATCCATACCAGAAAAAGAATGGTTTTTTATCTGGTTTCTGTTCGTAAAAATCCACAAAGTTCCCATAGTAATCATTGGGGCGAATCCCATTTGCCGGAACACTTTCCAAAATCTTATCATTAAATTCGGGGCCTACAGGATTCCTCTTCCATCCCGAATTTTTAAAATCTCCCGGGCCCCATGGTTTTCCCGTAAAACCCAATTCAAAACCTGTTTCCTCCAACAAATCTGTAAACACAGTAAATTTTTTTGGGAAATTACTTCCGTGCGTTCCGGCCTCTTCCAATTGCCAGATATTTTTCCCGGTTAATATTGCTGCTCTGGAAGGGCTGCATTGTGGTGCCGCAACAAAAGCATTCGTGAATAAAATACCCATTTGGGCAACTCTGTCGAAAGCTGGTGTTGAGATTCCTTTTGTCCCATAAGCCGATGCGTAGGGGAAAGACTGGTCGTCGGCAATGGCAAAAAGTATATTGGGTTTTTGCGACGATTTAACTTCGGAAGGCCTCGGTTTTCCACAACCACTAAACATTAAAACAATGCCAAGGCTTATTAAAAAAATAGTTCTAATCATACTTCAGGTAATCTTATTCTTCGACTAAAAAATGTACGGCTTCGGGCAACCAGCCAGTGTCCCAGCGGTGTTTTCTGAACGGTTCATAAACATATTTGTGTGGTATTTCCAATTCTACCATTAAACCATGAATTACAGCTCCGCCCTGGCCACGATTTCCTTCACGGTTGTAATAAAAAATGCGTGCTGTGTCTCCCAGCTTCTTTCCATTTTTCTTTAATAGTGTAGAAACCCTGTATTTTTCAAAATTATTCAGATCTCCAAATGTATGTTCAATGGCTTTAATCCATTCAACATTTTCCTTATCTTCCATGTGATTCGTATCCATTCGAATACCAATATCCCACCCAGCAGCTTTGTGAAAAAGCTCTGGATTTCTTAACAACAAAGTAAGCGCTCCCCAACCCGATTTACTAAATCCTAAAAGAAGCCTGCCTTCCTTCGATTTTAGTGTTGGATATTTCCTATCTACAAACGGAATCACTGTTTGGAGCAGATGACTTTCATCTTGCCTGGTTGAATCAACAGAATGGTCAGCATACCAGGGCAAATGTGTATATCCGGGAGCAACGTATATTAGATTGTGCTCATTGTGAAAACCATACTTTAAGATCTCAGCCAGCCCGTCTCCACTTTTCCTGTTAAATTCTTCCCGCACGGGCAGAACATACAAAACCCGATAGTTTTTCCCCGGTTCAATATTGTCCGGTAAAAGTACGCGAACCGTGGTGCTGTCTTTCTGAAAGGGGGAATAAATCTTGTGCAATCTTATTTTATCAGGATTTTGAGAAAAGGAATGTATTGCAAATATCGAACACACAAAGGTTATTGTGATAACTTTTAACAGTTCCGTACCAAAGTCATTTGTTAAAATTCTTACATTTCTCTGCATTTCAAAATTATTTATTCGGTTTTAAATTTCTTTTCCGGGCTTCTTTAAAATAGTAGTTTGCTCCGGGTTTTACCAGCGGCGACAAGTACTCATTCTTCAAAGGCAAAAATTTTGCTAATTCCGATTTCACATTATAATTGCCTGCATCATTTGCAATATTATTCCACTCCTCTGCATCTTCATTTCTATTGTATAACTCTTCCGATCCATCTTCATATTTTATGTATCTAAATTCTTCAGCTACAACAGCATGATTATTTCTTCCGTAAGTGGTTATTGCAAAATTTTTCCTTTCTCCGGCAGCTTTCTCCAGTAGTGGTTTTAAACTCCTGCCTTCATTTTTCTCATACGAAGGTAAGCCACACAAATCGATTAATGTCGGATAAATATCCAACATTTCAACGGCTGAATTACAGGTAACATTTTCTGTAATTCCGGGTCCCGAGATTATTAAAGGTGCATTTGTTGCCTTGTGCCAGAGCGCATGTTTGGCAAAGGTTTGCTTTTCTCCTAACTGGTAGCCGTGGTCCGACCACAAAATCACCACTGTATTATCTTTGTACTTACTTTTTTCAAGGGCGTTAAGAACTTCGCCGATGTAATAATCCACAAAAGTTACACATGCCAGGTACGCTTGTACAATGTCTTTCCACTGACCGGTTTCAATTGCCCAGTCTCTTGTTGGCATCATTGGCATTTCATGAATTTCTTTTGAAATGGCAGGTAAATCATCAAAATCATCGCTTTTATAAGCGGGTGTTTCTATATTCTCAATCGGGTGCATATCGAACCACTTTTGTGGCACATACCAGGGCACATGCGGACGAACAAATCCGGCAACCAAAAAGAATGGCTTTTCATAATCAGCCTGCAACTTTTCAACAGCCCATTTTGCAGTTCGGTAATCCGGCATTTCTGCATCGGTTTCCGGAAACGCCCCCCAGTCTGTACTGGTTCCTTTTTTATCCCAGTTAAAGTGCTTTTCCGGTTTTGGTCCAAAACCTTTTTCCCGCCCGGCAGCCTCATTAAAAACACCCTCGGGAGCAAATCCATGGAAAATTTTTCCTTTGCCCATGGAGTAATAGCCTTTGTTCATAAAATACTCAGGAAGGAACAATATATCTTTTGTCAGGTCTCCGACTTTACGAATATTCTCATCCGAAATTTGTCCGTAAATACCTGTTGTTGACGGGCGCAATCCAGTCATTATTGAAGCCCGGGAAGGTCCGCAAATTGGTGCCTGGCAGTGTGCATTGGCAAACAGCACACCCTGCGAAGCCAACTTATCCATGTTTGGCGTAATGGCGTTTGGGTGCCCATTGGTGCACCCCAGCCAGTTGTTGAGGTCGTCAACACATATCATTAAAACGTTGGGCTGCTTTGGGTTACTTTCTTTTTGTGTACAACTAATTGCAACACCCAAAAAAATAACTATAAATACTTTTCGAAACATAATTTTCATAATTTCAAAAATAAGCTTTAAAGTTTCCTTTGCACTCTATTAATAGCAGCTGGTATTTCATCTACGACTTCTTTGAAAACTTCTTTGTTATCAATGATCTCAACCAGCTTTGAACTTCCTGTTACAGTACCTTTATGGTCATCTCCATCGAACACCAATAAGCCTGATGAAACAAATGAAGCTGTTCCTTTTTTATCATAAACCTCAATTTTTGCAGGTTGAGATGCATCCATTTCAGCTTTAATATTCCATCCGTTTACAGAAAATATTTTTGATTGTTCGTCATAAACTACTTCTTCGCATTCAGTATCTGCAGATTTTGGTTTCACTTGAATGATTGCAAGATAGCGCATTTCCGGTATTTTTTCTTTTGTAATTCCTGTGAAATGCCACTGATCCACAAAATCTTTCAAATTTCCTTCCTGGTCTACTTTATGGTTCCAGTTTCTGGCAGGAATGGTAAATGTATCGGTAACAATATAATCCAATTCGGTTGAAGAATATAGAGAAACCTGTGCGGCGGCAAATTCATTTTCTGCTTTAATGGTTTTTTGCTCTGAATTTATCTCCAAACCAGTATCGTTATGTAGCAACCAGGTCCATTTTGCGTCATGGTCAGCCTCCAGTTCATCATAAATAACAATTGTTGATGGACGAAGCATTAAATAATGACGTCGAAAACGTTTCATACCTAAGTCAACTGTTTTTAAGTCTGATGCAGAATAGGCATTTGATGCATCACCCACTGCATACGAAATTTGTTTGCCATGAAGAAAACGAGGCATCCAACCATAAGCTCCTGCATCGAAAGGTTGGCCTTCGCCATCTATCAAAATTCCATTGTGTCCACGAGTATGCTTGTGCCAGCCCTGATGATGCGGATCGGCCATTTTTGGCCGATAACCAGAGTTGTAAAAAAGACGTTTACCGCCGTATGCAATATTAAAGTTATTTTGTTCGGCATGTGCATGTCCCATAGCGCCAAACGGACTACTTGTTGCTGACAACATTAGGTTATTCTCAATATCCTGAATAGAAGTGTGCATGTACGAAACACCAACATCGGGGAAATGTGCCGCCTGCGGAAAGTTAAAATCCAATGGTATTTCAGGAAAGGGATGTTTATTCGTGTGTTGAATACGAAACCAACGAAAATCAGGTTCCGCTGCAACATCTTGTTTTAATCCTTCTGCTACCTGCTTCGAATACCAGGCTGCATAAGGATTTTTGAATAAACGTGCCACTGCATCGGTATATCCGGCATACCTCATTGTGGGGTACCAATATTTATCTCCATCGTTGCCAAACCCGTCGCCAACACTGTTTGGCGGGAATGCATACATTAACCACCTGGGATTGTTTTGAAACCATTCTGATTGCTGAAAATCAACTCCTGACAACTCGCTTAATCCGGTTGAAACATCGTAAATAGTTAGCCCATTCATCCCAAAATAGCCGATACCGTTAAACCAAGCACCATCGGTCTCTCCCATTTTAGGGAATTGGGCTATCCATATTTCATAAATATATTCAAGCCATTTTTCAGCTTCAGGTGTTTCTCCTGCCAAAGCCAGTGAAGTTTGAAACAATTGGTGTAAAATGTGCTGCCAAACGTGCATTGATGATGACCTGCTTTCTACCTTACCAATCCATAACTTGTAAAAATTATTGGCACGAGTTGCCGATTGTTTAATCATCTTTTCCCTTTCCGTTTCGGTCAACAAATCCCAAAAGGTATCTATTGCCAATGCCAGGCTGGTCATAATTCCCGAGTCTCCGAAATTTGAAAGATGGGTTATTCCCCTGGGGTCCCAATCCGAAACTTCCAACATCCACTTTTTAGCCGCATTGAAATATTTAATATCTCCGGTTAAGATATATGCCTGTGTTAACGAGTTCAGTGCTGCGTAAACCTTCCAACCAATTACTTTACTTGCCGATTCAGCAATTTTTTCATTTTCGTAATCATTAAGTCCCTTGCGATTTGGCAGACCTGATTTCTCTTTTAGAGGTGTTCCATTCAAAACCTGATTGGCTTCCTTTAAAATTGCAGCAGTTTCTTTATAACTTTTTGCACGTTTCCGCAATTCATTTATTTCGCTCTTTTTTGCAAATACGCGAGGATGCTCTTTGGTGACATTTTTAAAAATTTCATCCAAATTTGGGGTGACAAATTCCTTTGTTGTTGAAGTTATGTTGAATGAATCAATGGGATTCCACTCTTCCCCACTTATACGATACTGCCAATACCAGGTTCCTTCACTTAATTTTTTATGCGGATTAAAAATGGCAAATGGAATTTCTTTTTTCTCTATCAGGTTATCAGTAAAATCTTTTGAAGAGGAAAGGCGCACATCGTATTTTGCTTTATCTTCTGAAGGCCATTCGAAACTTGGCGAATTAAATGCAGGTTCTTCGCCACCCGAAGGTGTTGTCCAAACTCTGTATTTTGGATAAATTTCTTTGCTTGAAACGGCTATTTCGCCGTTGGATTCTATTGGGCTCTTTGTGGAACAAGCTACTAACAGAATTGCAGCTACTACTGATAATATTATTTTTATTCTCATATATGAATTGTATTTGCTATATAGTTATCCATAATTTTTATGGGATTTACTGGTTCATTACTCGTTGTATCGCCTCAGGGATTTCATCCTCGGTTTCTTCGAATACCTTTTTACCATCAATTATTTCAATTAATTTAGAACTGCCTGATAGTTGACCATATCTTTTATTATCTAATTCTAATTTCCCTGATGAAACAAATGATGCTGTTCCTTTCTGGTCTGGAACTTCTATTTTTGCAGGTTCTTCCGTATTCATTTCAGCTTTAATATTCCACCCGCTTATCGAATATGTATTCGTCATTTTGTCAAAAACTACCTCTTCGCAAACCGATTCTCCAGATGTTGGTTTTACCTGAATAATTGACAAATAACGCATTTTAGGAGTTTTACTTTTTGATACTCCTTTAAAATGCCATTGGTTTTTTAAATCAGCTAAATTTCCATCATTGTCCTTTTTCTGAATCCAATTATCAACCGGAACAGAAAATTGATCGCTTACCAAATAGTCTATTTCTGAAGAGGAAAAAAGAGAAACCTGAGCGTTTGCCATTTCATTTTCAGCAAGAATAATTTTCTTCTCAGCATCAATATTTAAGCCTTTGTCGTTATGTAGTAACCAGCTCCATTCTGCATCATGATCGGCTTCCAGTTCATCGTAAATTACAATAACAGAAGGACGAAGCATAATGTAATGTCTTCGGAACCGTTTCATTCCGTAGTCAATAGATTCTCCTTCGTCGGAACCGAAATAGGCATTTGAAGCATCGCCAACAGCATACGAAATTTGTTTTCCGTGAATAAAACGTGGAATCCAGCCATATGCTCCGGCATTAAATGGCTGCCCTTTACCATCGATTAAAATGGCATTATGGCCCTGCGTGTGTTTGTACCATGCCAAAAAGTGAGGGTCGCCCATGGAAACCCGATAGCCGGTATTATTAAATAGTCGTTTACCACCATAGGTAATGTTAAATCCGTTCTGTTCGGCATGTGTGTGCCCCAATGAACCAAATGGGCTACTTCGTATTGAAAACATTAGGTTGGTTTTCGCATCTTGAACTGAGGTATGCATATAAGCAACTCCTACTTCAGGAAATACTGCAGCCTGTGGCAAATCGAATTCATTTAAAGGAGAAGGCAGCGGCATTTCATTACTTCGTTGAATTCGAAACCAATTAAAATCAGAAGCAGTGTGTACCGATAAGCCTAAAACATCAGCACATTCTTTAGCATACCAAGCGGCGTAAGGATCATTTTGAACACGAGAAGCCACGTCGGCATACGCTGCGTGTTGTATGGTTGGAGTTGTGTCGCCATCGCTACCATTGCAAAAACCATCGGAAACGGAATTGGGTGGAAATGCATAAATTAACCACTTGGGATTATTAGCATACCAGGTACTTTTCATAAAGTCAACTCCTGATAATTCCTTTAACGTAAAAGAAATATCGTACATGGTTACCGTATTCAATTTGAAATAACCCGTTCCATTAAACCAGGCGCCATCACGCTCAGCCATTTTGGGCGATTGGGCAATCCATAGTTCATAAATATATTCCATCCATTTATCTGCATCGTCAACTTCTCCAGCAAGTGCATGAGCAGTATTAAATAAATGATGTAGAATATGTTGCCATACATGCATTGAAGATGACCTGGTTTCAACATAATTCCGCCAATTATTGTAAAACCCGTTTGCACGAACAGTAACATGATTTATTATTTTTTTACGTTCCGAATCTGTCAACAAATCCCAAAATGTATCTACCCCGATCGCGAGTGCAGTCATAATACCGGCATCTCCAAAATTACTACGTTTCGTAAGTCCATTCGGATCCCATTCCGCGACTTCCAGCATCCAGGTTTTGGCAGTATGAAAGTACTTTTTATTACCCGTAAGAATATAAGCTTGATTAAAAAAAGTAAGTGTTTCATACACTTTTAGACCAAGTCTTTTACTCGCTTTAAGTGCTATTTTTTTATTTTCAAAATCATTTTTTCCTTTAAAAGTTGGCATCCCTTCTTTTTCTTTTGGTGCTGGTTTGCCAAGGTATTTATCTGCATTCAAAATTATATCAGCTCTCTCATTATAACTTTTAGCTTTCATTCTTAATTCTTCTAAATCATTTTTACGAGCAAGTACTCTTGGATGCGAAGCACTGACACCTGCAATTACCTTTTTCAGATTAGGCATTACGAATTCGGGAGTAGATGTGCGAATTAAAAATGAGTCAATCTTATTCCAGTTATCGTTGCCCGATTTATACTGCCAGTACCACATTCCCTCGTCAAGTTTTTTGTGAGGATTGAATATTGCAAATGGGATATTATCCTTTTCAATTAAATCAGTATTAAAAATTTTCGAGCTTGACAAACGAACCGAATACATCGAATTTCGTTTAGCTGGCCACTGCAATGACGGAGAATTAGAATTGGCTTCATTCCCGTTTGAAGGGGAATTCCAGATTCTGAACTTAGGGTAAATAATTTCACTATTTACCGCTAATTCGCCATTAGTATTAATTGGCTCCTTAGAAGTTTGGCAAGCTACTATTGATGTAGCAAAAATCCCAAGTATTAGTTTAATTGATAATTTAAGATTGGACATTATTTAGATTTTTTATTGGGGTATTCGTCACTCTGTTTGAAAATATGAGGAAGAGCACTGTTTAATTCTGCCTGAAATTTTTCTTTCAACAAGAGTTCTTTTTCAGTTAAGTTCGAATCCGGAATAGGATTTTTTTCTTCAGAATCGTTGCTTACATTATAAAAACGATTATCGCTATATAGTTTATACGTTTTATTGCGGACAAAACGGCCGAACCATTGTTTATTACTTACTCTTTTTAAAGGATCATAGTGTATAAAAACAGTTTCTCTTACTTCTTGATTTTTATTTAAGAAAAGAGGGTAAAAACTTTTGCCATCCGTATTCTCAGGAATAGGAATTCCGGCTGCTTCGGCCAGCGTAGGAAGAAAATCACTAAATTCAAATAGTTCGTTATAATCGAAGCCTTTTTTGATTTTTGATGGGTTATACACAACCATTGGAACATGGTTTCCAGCATCTGGCATGGTTCCCTTACCTCCTTGGAATGGACCATTAATCGTTTGCGTGGTAATGTGATAATTCGTTCCATTATCTGCCGTAAAAATGAAAATGGTATTATCTGCAAGTCCTAACTCTTTTATTGCGGCAACCATTTTCGATGCAATTTTATCAGTGTACTCCACCATATCTTTAAAAAAACGATTATCGCCTTTCAATCTTAAACTTTTGTCTTTCCATTCTTTTGAATCAGGGGTAGGCAAAAACGGATTATGCGTCAATATCATCGGGTAGTATAATAGAAATGGTTTTTCTTTATTCCTGCTCATAAAATCTATCGCATAATCACTAACGACATCTGGACCATACGCATCTTCTAGTCCCTTCATTTTTTTACCGTTTTGGTAAAGATTTGGGTTTGCATAGCGATCTCCGGAACCTCCAACAAAGTTCCATAAGCAATATTCGTCAAAGCCAAAATGTTGCGGACGTTGTAGCATTTCTTTTTCAGAGGTTTCAAATGATGTCTTTACTCCGTTCAATTGCCATTTACCGACTACACATGTTGCGTAACCCGCATCTTTCAGGAGGTTTCCAAATGTTTTTTCATTCGTATCTAAATAACCAAAAGCCTTGTAATTTTTAGCATTTGATCGTCCAGTCATTATTTTCACACGCGAAGGAGTGCAAAGTGGTTGCGAAATGGCATAATTAAATCGTATTCCTTCCTTACCCAAGTTATCTAAAAATGGTGTGTTGTATGATATACTTCCGTTTGCACTTAAACATTCGTAGCCCATATCATCGGCCATTAACAAAACAATGTTCGGACGTTCTTTTTCTCCAGCATTTACGGCAAAAGAAATTACGGATAAGAAAAAAAACAACAGCTTAATGGTATTCATTATATTTTGACTTTATAAAAAATAGTTCTATTTATTTCGGTTATCCTCTAACCACTTACGATATTGGTTTTCTAATTCCTTTACTTTATTTGGATACTTTTTTGCCAGATTGTTCATCTCTCCCGGATCCTTTTTCAGATACACTAAAAACAGCTTATCTTCTTCGGTAAGAGGAGCTTTATTACTCTTATCCACGGGATTGCCAAGTAGTTTCCACTTGCCAGACCGGGTAGCCCATTGCTTTCCGTGTTGCCAGCTAAAAATCTCGTTATGCCGGCTTTTGGCTGAATTATTTTCAAGTATCGGTATTAAGCTTTTTCCGTCTAATTCTTTGGTGTCCAAATCAATTCCACACAACTCTGCCAAGGTGGGCATCCAATCGGCATTTACGGCGAATTGGTCTCGCACCTGATCTTTTGGGAGTTTAGCAGGCCAGCTGATGGCTGCGGGGATTCTGAATCGCCCTTCAAAAAGACAGGATTTGGCACCCCGGTAAGGGCCGGCATTCCCACCACCAAAATGCGCCCGTTCTTCGGTGGAATAACCATTGTCAGATTGAAAAACGATAATGGTATTTTCATACAACTTAAGTGATTTTAATTTAGCGATGATCTCTCCAATCTTATCATCCTGAGTAGACAAAAAAGCCGCATACAAATCGCGCGGATAGGCAACTCCTTTTTCCTGGTAATATTTAAGCCATTCGGGAGTTCCTTGATAAGGATAATGAGGAGTGTTCAGGGCAAAGTACATAAAAAATGAACTCTCCTTATTCTTATCCAAAAATTCGGAAGCTTCTTTTACCATTAGATCTGGAAAAAACTGACCATCATAGAACACTTCTTTTCCATTTCGGTATAAGTCGTGTCTGTTAGGGCCTCTCCAATAATAAAAATGAGAGAAGTTATCGATACATCCAACATGATGCCCAAAAGAATAATCAAAACCCTGATCATTTGGCAACATGCCTTCCTGATCTCCCAAGTGCCACTTACCAATGTGTGCAGTAGTATAGTCAGCATCTTTAAACATCTCGGCCATAGTATATTGCTCTCCTCTCAATCCCTTCGTACTAACGGGTACTGATGGTATATTTCCAGGCACACCTGCATTTTGAGGTGTTTTTCCTGTTAGTAATCCGGCCCGTGATGGAGAACAAACAGGTGCTCCATAGAACTGTGTAAATCGAACCCCGTCTTTTACCAATGCATCCATATTTGGCGTTTGTAAATCTTTGGCTCCATAAATATTTAGGTCAATCGAGCCTTGATCATCGGTATAGATGATAATTACATTTGGTTTTTTCTGAGCGTTTACAAGGCTGGTAGCAGTTATAAAAAAAGCTAGCAGTGTACCTTTTACAAATATTTTAAGTTCCATTTTATTTTAATTTTTGACTGTATACTATTTAAGAAAACCTCATTTCTTTTTTTTCGGGTTCAAGTGTATTTTTTTCATTTCAAGGGCGTACCTCTTTCCCATAACAATTGCACTTTCCGAATCAAAATGGGTTTCATCAAAAACAGTTGTACCTTCCGAAGTTGCAACGCCTGTATTTCTTATGAAGCCGGGTAATTGCAATATCATTTTATTGAATGCATGGCGCTTTTTATTTTCAAATAACTGGCCTGCAACAAATGAAAGGGTTGGATGATTAAACTCTTCACGAATTGCATTAATTAGAATTTCCAATCTACCTAAATACATATATACCCGAAGTGAATCGCAATCTCCTTCACCCTGATGCCAGATTACTCCTTTTAATTTTCCGAATTTCAGAGCTTTATGAGTTTGTTTAATGGCCTCGTTATATAATTCTGTTCCGGGTAGCCACTGAACTATTTTTGTTCCTCCCCTGGCATTTACTACCAGCCCGATTTCCTTGTTGGGATTTTCTGAAACCATGGAACGGGCAAATGAATAAGCCGGGCTCAACCTTTGCATATTAATGGTTTTTCGAACTGTTGAATATCGGTTAAGAGGATTTGTTGCAATGATCCAGGGTGTTTTAATATCGCCGGTAAATAAATAACAGCTTGTTAGAGGATGGCTATCTTCATTCCTGATAGTGGCCCTGCCGGCCATATTTGACTGACCGATTACCAGATAAATGTCCAGATTTTCAGGAGTATGTTCTGGGATACTGTCTGTTTCAAAATGATCAAGTTGTGCCGTTGCCGAAAAATTTATTTGAAATAGCACAAATAAAAGCAGGTAGTTTTTATTTTTCTTCATCTGTCTTTCTTTCGAATTTTAGTTCTTCTTTTTTCTATTGAAACCTTTTAACCCTAAAGAATCTTTCTTCAAAAATGCTAAGTATTCGTCATCAACATTTGTTCTTGAAACAAACTCCTCATACTTTTTTATAGGGTCAACAAACCTGATTCCGTAGGCATCTTTTTCCTTGTAAATCTTGGAATATGGGTAGTAGTCAAATATTTCACCTCTACCTAAAATACGGGGGTCACCCTGTTTCATCAACTTCTCTTGTAGTTGCGCCCAGAGTTGATCTTTAATATCAGTATAATCTTTGTTTGCGGCCAGGTTATGCACGCATTCCGGGTCGTCAATTATATCATACAACTCTTCCTCTGGTCTGAAATCGAAAGCCATTTTATAATATTTGTAATCGGGGTGCGACTCATTTAATGCAGTCAGGTAGGTTTTTGTTGGAGAGGGATCACAATTTTTAAATCCAAACTCAAGGTCGCCAACAGGCCAGCGATTTGGTTTAAAGTTTCTTGAATATAAAAAATTCGCATTTCTAATGGCCCGCACCGGATAAGCTACCGTTAGCAAATCACCATCGGACCGCCCATAGTCGTGGCGTTCCTTTCCCAGCAATGTAAAATTCCTTGCCGTATCGATTGTTCCGGATTCCTCAGACAATAGTTGCCCCAGAAAGCTTTCACCCGTTATTTGAGGATGTTGAGTAACTCCAGCCAAATTGAGCAGAGTTGGTGCAAAATCGGGAAAGGATATAAAATCGTTGACTACACGTCCGGCTTTGATCATATTGCCCCAACGCACTACAAAAGGTATGTGAAAACCGTCGTCATAAATTTGTCCTTTTACTCTGGGAAAAGGCATCCCATGGTCTGATGTTACAATAATTATGGTTTTATCCAACAATCCTCTGTCTGCCAAAATTTTCAAACATTCACCAATATGTTTATCTACCCATTCCACTTCAAGAGCATAGTCGGCAAGGTCGCCCACAATTACCTCATTGTCGGGATAGTACGACGGGATTGTAACTTTCATGGTATCGAGATTTGCCTTCTTCCAACTATCTTTCTCGTAATCGCGATGTGGCTCTCTTGTTCCCAGCCAAAAGCAAAAGGGTTTATCCTCCTTATTTTCATTCAAAAATGCTTCGAAATTGGCACTATAATCATTGCGGTTAATTCCACTATAAGGCGGATCATTTTTAATACTATTAAATGCAGGTCCGGCAGGATTGTGAGGATGTTTGAATATGCCTGGCCCCCAACCTTTACCTGTAAGCCCAATTTCATAACCCGCTTTGGCAAGCAAATCCGGATAAAAAGTCCATTTGTCTGACAGAAAAGGACTATGATTACAGGCCTCTTCCAATTGCCACGAATAACGCCCGGTAAGTAAACAAGCGCGAGCAGGAGAACATTTTGGATTACAATTAAACGCATTCGTAAAAACCACTCCTTCTTTTCCAACTCTGTCAAAGTTGGGTGTGTCTATGTACTCACAGCCATAAATGCCAAAGCTGTTTCGTGATGCATCGTCCGCAATAATAAAAAGGATGTTGGGTCTTTGTGTTTCTTCAATTACTTTCTTTGAACAGCCGTTGTTCAAAAGTATTGAAATAAACAGAGTGAATAATAATTGTAAGTTTAGCTTGTCTCTCATTTTGGCTCAATTTCGCCATCAAAAAATGGCCATTTGTCGAACTTTCTATCAAGTACTTTTTTATTCACTTTGGTAATTACCCATTTGTTTTTGGGTGCATCCAAATCATATTCAATAATGTCGCCGTTTGGGTGTTCAAATTGCGATATTAAACGTTTCTTATCTACATTTTTCTCCATCACCTGTGTCAGGGCCTTTTCTGCTGAAGCGGCATGCACTATAGCCAGTAACCCCAGTTCTTTTTCAGAATAAACGGCTAGATAAATGCCTTTTGCAATGCCAAAAGCCTTCCAGTTGTCAATGGATAAAACGGCTTGCTTCCCTTTGGGAATACGAACTTTTCCTTTTGTGCAAGCGAACTCACGGTAAATCCCAGTGTTGTTCCATTTCATAAAATTTTCGCCCGGGCCGTACATATGAATCGTCTCATTCAAATCGGAGGCATCATCATTCAGAAACAGGGTTATGGGTTTAGACATAATTAATGAATTTTTGCCCTGGTTAGCACCTCCGCCAGAAATCAGATAGTCTTTGTCGCCGGAATAAATGCCCGGGCAGGAATTATAACCATAACCAATTTTTACAAAGTAAGCATTTGGCTTTTCCAGTGTCCACTTCATTACCTCATCGGGTGGCCGATACGACATCAATGCAGCCCATAGCGCGTGGTGCTGCCCTCGTGAAATATCAATTTGTAATGTGTCGGTTAGCAAACTTGCCCATACCTTCAGCATTACTGTGTGGTAATCTGAATCTAAATTAGTTTTGAATTTCTCTCCAAATTTCCTTCTGTATGGCGGAAAATGTTTGAATTTGTAGCTGCTCAACGCATATTGCCAGTTTATCCTGTCCAGGATTTTTTCGCACAAATTCCTAATTGATGTACTTTCGGCAAATTCATGTAGGTTTAACAGGGCACAGTAGGTATATCCTAAATAAGGCGCCGAATTAAACTCATAAATTCCATATTCATAAATCTCTTCCAGAAATGCAACAAGTCCATCTTCTACCCCATTTTGTTTATTGTTAAACTCTGGTGATTCTTCCCCGTTATTGCGCATCCATTGATTTTTTAAATACCTCGAACTTTCGGCCATCAAAATGTGGTTTTCAGAATCTTGTATTGGCAGGTAAGGTACATGCCTGGTAAATTCACTGCCTTGGATCGTAAGAATATTATGGGCAAGATGTTCTCTTGTTTCGGGGTACAGTAATCCGGGTTTTTCATCGAAAAAATAAAGGATGGGGGTGCATGCCATGGTATTAAAATTGTAGCCTCCTTTTGGATTCAGCAACCAACGCGAACCAGCTGTACCAGTAGAATTCCGCCTCATCAGATACTGGTTCATTTCATCGATTCGTTTTCCGGCTACCAGGCTTCCTAACACCACTCGCGAACTTTTTAAACCAACCTTTTCGCCATCGGTCCATTCTTCTGTTTTGCGAGAGGCCCAAAGATCAATTATTTGTTCTTTTAAATGGGAAGTACTATTGTATTTATACGTTCTTTGAACAGGAACTACGATGTTTCCCTGTTTTAAAGGTTTACCAATTTGCCGGCCTGCACCTGCTTTTTTTAAAACTAAAACAGTTGTAATAGTTAAAACAACAATTACAAGTAATACAATTTTACCCCAGGTTCGTTTCATGACTTAATTTTCATTAATTGACCAAACTTTAAAGTTCCGATACCTGAAATGTGTCCATTTCATTTGTCGAAGTGCCATTTTTCCGCCTTGTAGTACCGGCCCATATTCTTTGCCGTCGTCAGTCCAATCGATTACTTTTCGTCCATCAACAAAACAGGTAATATGAGCACGGTCTTTTACCAGCCTTATTTTATGAATTGATTCTGATTTTACAGGGATGCCAGGTTCACCAATCTGTACTTTATCGAAACCGCTGTTTTTTCGTAAATGGGAAATTTCACGGGCACGGTTATCTTTCCCATTTGCGTAATACGAGATGTGGTAATTGTTGAAATGTTTGCTTTTTGTATAACCCCTGAATGTTCCATCGCGTTTTGGGAATGATGGGTCGAAAATACTTTCGCCATTGTTTCCCAGTGCAGAGAAAAAGATAATGCACAAGCCTGCATCTGTTTCCTGGTTCTGTAATTCCCACTCGGCAATAAAACTGGCAGGAAAATCTTCCGGACACCAAAATACATGGTGATATTCTTCGTCGGGAGAATACATATGCAGCCAGCCATCTTTAAATTCGGTTACCCCGGGGCCTTCCATTATCCAGTCTTTCAGATGGCTGGCGCTTGCCAGTGAATTTTCGCATAGTAATTCACCCTTTTTGTTTTCTGTAGTCTGAAATGTTTCTGAAGAATTTTCAGCAATTGGTTTTTTATTTTTTGAATTGCATGATGCAAGTACAACACTACTTAAAATTAGGGTTACAATTAGCAGTTGCAATGTTCTAAATATCTTCATTTTTCAAGTAAATTTTTAAGTCTGATTAAAGCTTCAAGATAATAATAATCGGCATAAATAATGGGAATATCCACTTCGCCTCCTTTGGGTTTATTCCCGGTTGAATGCAATAGAATGGCATCATTTTTATCACCGGCGAGGTAATTTGAAGTTGTTAGTGCCCGCAACATTTTTTCTGCCTCGTTGCGATAAAAGGCTTTTTTCTTTTTATTTCCCTGTTGTTCTGAGAGTTCGAGCAATGCCGAAGCGGTAATAGCAGCTGCAGATGCATCCTTTACCGTATTTGGAACACCCGGGTCGTCGAAATCCCAGAAAGGGATGTAATCATCGGAGAGTCGTTGCAGGTAGGCAGCAGCTAGTTTCTCAGCAATATCAAGATACTTTTTATCGCCCGTTTCTCGGTAACACATGGTGTAGCCATAAATTCCCCATGCTTGTCCGCGTGCCCAAACCGAATTATCGGCATATCCCTGATGTGTTTTCTTATCGATGCATTCCCCTGTTTTATCATCGTAAACTAAAACGTGGTAAACCGTATTATCTGGGCGAATATGGTTTTCAGCGGTAACATTGGCATGAGAAACTGCCATATTGTAATAATCGGTATTATTTGAATTCTTCGAAGCCAGAAACAACAGCTCCAGATTCATCATATTGTCGATAATCGTATTGTGCGGATAGAACTTCTTTTTTCGCACTTGCGCCGGCCACGAAAGAATTGTTCCAACATTTGGATTGTAAAGGTGAGAAAGTGAATCGGCAGCAATATAAAGGGTATTTTTATAATCCTCATTTTTGGTAAGTCGATAAGCATTTCCAAAACTGCAATTAAAAATAAATCCCATATCGTGACTTTTTACCGGTTTTGCCAGAATGGTTTCAATCTCGTTAGTATATTTTACTGCTTCTGTTTTTATCTTTTCATTTCCGGTTCCTTCGTAAACATACCAAAGTATTCCTGCCCAGAAACCGCTTGTCCAGCCACCGGTTGGTTTTGTATGCCAGTGTTTTTGAACTGCCGGAACTGTGCGCGGCGATTCCTTGTATGTATCTAAATTTTCAAGTGTTCCCAGCACCTTCTCTTCGCAGTGGCTAATTGCTTTTTCAACCTCAGCAAGTGTCCAGCTTCTGTGTGGTGTTTGTTTATTTTTAGCAGCGTGAACAACTGGTATGGTAAGGTATAACAGGGCAATTAAAAAAGCGAATCGTTTCATCTCATTAAAATTGTTTATTCTCAAACGTATTCGATGGAACTCCCAAAAATTTTAATTTGCTTGTTTGTGTATTTAAGCATTCTAAAATTTATGCTCGTTTCATTCAATCGTTTTAAAGTTGTATTTCATTAGTTTAAACGTAAAAAGCCAGGTGTTCCCTTACTTCACTCTTCATTTATCTGAACTAATTTCATGGAATGGTTCTCAAGGAAAAGCTTCAGATTCAATATTCCCTTGTTATTTGTTGAAAGCCTGCCTGCATTTGTCGGGCTTAAAATTCCAACATTTTTAAAAGGACCCAAATCCAAATTTATTGAAGAGGAAGGCCGCCCCATTTTTTCCCAGGCAGAATAAGTGTTATTATTTTCTTCATCAACACTAGTCTCTATAATTTTATAGCTGGTGTTTGGCTTTAATCCCGTAATGCTGACCATCAGCGGTTCCATGTTTTCTTTGCAGCTACCTGTTTCCTCGTAATTATAAGCGATAAAGGCAATTTTTCCGATATTCGATTTAGTAGCCAGAACGCCAAAACGATTGTCTTTTTATGGCCGAGTAACTTTTATTCTCGACTCTGCTAACCTGGCCAGCATTTCAAAGCCGGTTTGAATTGGCTTTGGAATATTTCCGGCAGTTGTAAGTTCGCGTTTACCTGCAAAAAAATCATCTTCATCGGCTTCCCAACAAAACCCCCAATACAGCAATAGCGATGTCGGGAAATTATAATTGTCTTCAATCTGATAAAGGGAATTAACCAGTTTTACCAGAAACAGTGCTGATTCGTGGTTGTTCCTGTATTTTAAATCAGGGTAATCTTTTACTGTCCTGAAATAATTCGACGACATTCCCCACTCGTTAATATGAAATTCTTTCTCTTTTAATTGGGGAAATTCTTTCATTAAACGTTTTAACCAGAGTACCGATTGGCTGAAACGCTCTACACGCGGATGAATATGTGGTTCGTTGTTTAGCCATTTGCCCGATAATCCGTAAATGTGGTAAGAAATAAAATCGATTTGAGTGCCGGTTTTACCGGTTACATAGTTGGTTCCGTTTGTTACATGGTGCAAAAATGGTCTCAAAAAATATTCATGGTAACAAGCAGGTCCCCCAACACGTAAATTTGGGTCAACCGAAGTTACGGCATCAACAAATACATCGTACATTTTATAAAAAACGTGAAACTGTTCAATGGGCCAGCCGTCGGGTTCGTTCCATACCTCAAAGTACCATGTGCGAACTTCTTCTTTACCAAAAACATCAATAAAATTTTGAGTAGTGGCTTTCATTAAGTCCGACCATTTTCCCCAATCGTTTGGACCGGTATTGCGCATGGTCATTCCTTCGTCGTTGCCAGCCTCTGCCAGGTTGCCTTTTATTTCCAGCAATTCAGGAATGTAATCGTATTCTACAATGGGTTTTATTCCACGTTTTACATATTCACCAAACACCTTATTTACATTAGAAAAATCGTAAACCGGATTGCCATTTTCATCTTCGGAATACACATTTTGCCCGCGAAGCACACCATTTTTTATGTCTTGTTTGAAAGTATGGTGCGAACGTAGATATTTGTGAGATTCTGTACTCTGCATACGATTTAACAATGCCTGACCAGAAGATTTTAACGAATGTAAAAAAAGGTGGTCGGAACCTGCCGCTTTCCAAAATTCGGTGTTTTTGCCCACTACCGTTTTTACGTCGATAGTAAAATCAGCTCCGGGTTGGTTGGTTATTTGTTGTGCCTGAACTGAAATAGAAAATGCTATTAATACTAAATTGACTACAAAATGTCGCATACAAATTGATTCTTTTCATTAAAAATTAAGCTCCAAATCATCGCCTGTTTCCTTCTGCCATTGGCTTATTTTACCTGACAAATGCTTTACTGCACCGGCATAATCGGCTTTGTAATACAAATTCTGGTATTCCAAAGGGTCGGTTTCCAGGTTAAACAGTTGGTTTTTATCTTTATCGCTAACTACCATTTTCCATCCGTCGGGCGAAACCACAGCCCGGTAATGGGCAAAAAGTATTTCTTCTGCCCTCTCTTCCAGAAGGTTGGTTTTGCTTAAAATATCGTCTGTTATTTCTGATTTTTTCACAATGCCAACCAGCGGGGCCATTTCAAAAAATACATAATTATCTTTCAGTCCACCTCCATTTAATACCGGCTTTAAACTTTTTCCCTGTAGTGGCTCTTCTGTGCTATATGCCATGTAATCGAGGATAGTTGGCACTAAATCTATCTGACTAACAGGTTCTTGAATGATACGTTGAATTTTACTATCAGGTAGTTTAACCAATAACGGCACCCCGGAAGATTCATCGTAAGCAAAACGTTTCGATTTAAATGCATGCGAACCAAGCATCTCGCCATGGTCGCTGGTAAAAATAACCAGGGTGTTTTCATCGAGCCCCAGTTCATTCAGCTTTTGCATTATTTTTCCCACGCTCAAATCTACTTTTGATACAAGCCCCCAGTATCTTCTCACCAAATCAGGAACTTTATCTTTTTCAATACCATTTTCGATTAATTTTCGAATTTTATTTCGGTGGGTTAAACTGTCGAATACTGTATTATCTTCCGGGATAATCAATTCTTCTACCTCGTGGTAATCGTTTAATGTGCTGCTAAAAGGCGAATGTGGCTCAAGAAAATTGATGTAAAGTATAAATGGATTGTCTTTGTTTTTTTCAAGAAACTGCGTGGCTTGTTCTTCCAGGAATTTAGGTTTTCCGAGTTCAAGCGGTAGGTTTGAAGCTAAACTTCTGCTAAATACATTGTTCTTTCTGTCGGGTTTTACTCCTTTTTCGATTAACCAATTGTGGTAGGCACTTTTTGTGTTTTTATTACGTACAGGGCTGTAATGTTTAATATAGTTGTCCTCGGTGGCATACCATTCATCAAATCCTTGTTGTGCAAAAACCTCATCGCCCAAATGCCATTTGCCCATGTACGCGGTTTTGTATGCGGGGTCATTAATTAGTTCAGGTAAGGTTTTTATTTCACTTTTTAGCGGAATATTATTTTCTACACATCCGTTTGTATGTGGGTAAAAGCCGGTCATAACCGAAGAGCGCGAAGGCGTGCAAACCGGCTGGGTAACGTATGCTTTTTTGAATACCACGCTGCTTTCTGCCAGTTTATTCAAATTGGGTGTTTTAATTTTGTTATTCCCATAGGCTTTCATGGTATCGAAACGCTGTTGGTCGGTCCAAATAAATAAAAGGTTCATTTTCTTTTGCTCTTCTTTCTTTGGCGAATTGCAAGCAAATGCAAACAAAAAGAGAAGTAAAACAAGTAGTAGTTTAGTCATTAATATGAAATTTTATGAGTCATTTAAAGTGCCAAGTTTAAAAATATAACATTGCCTGTTTCCAATATGAGTTGAATTAAACCCGATAATATCTCCTTTTGGGCTCCATCGGCAATGAATGTCGCAACGCCATTTTTTTGCATACTCTTCCGGTTGGGGAAACCTGCCTAAAGGAAGAACAGCTTCTGTTTTCATATCCATTAAATATATTTTTTGTTCCCTTAAATCATTTTTAGGGTAAGTATCTGTTACCATCCATTTCCCGTTGGGAGAGAAAGTACCATGCCCATCGAAGTCTAATAAACCATTTCCCAGGCGTTTGTAATTTTTTTCTCCTACAGTAAAAAGAATGTGTCCGTATTGTTTGCCTTTATATTCGGCAGTAATCATTAATTCGTCGCCGTTTAGCCAGTCGTAGTGCGAGCCCCCCCAACCATCGGGAAAACATTTTTGCAAATTGCTACCATCGCGGTTTACGGTTAGTGAAGTAGTATTTCTTTCTGGGCGTGCCCGTGCCAGCCAAAATATTTTTGAACCATCGCGGCTGAACAAGGTATGGTTAAAATATTCCAGCCCACTTTCGGGTAGCTCCGGAACAAGCTTTTTTACATCGGCAATTGAAACAAGAAGCTTGGCTTCTCCGGTTTCCAAATCAAGCAAAAACATACCGTCGTCTTCGGGGAAAGTAGTTTCCAGCTTTGCATCCTGCCCGCCGCCACCATAACCATAGGAGTCTCGTGTACGACGTAATCTTGAAAAATTAATACTTACCGCTTCTTTTCCGTTGGGAGAAACTCCGCTAACCGGATATGGGATTGTTTTTATTTCCTTACGGGTATGCACATTCAAAATCACCGAGATAAATTTACCATCTCTTAAATCGTTATAAATTATCAGCGAATCAGGATTGGTTGCCAACCAGTGCGCCATACAACCCTGCTGAAAATTCCACGAACGTGTTTTTGTTAGGGGGATAAAATCGTGTGTATTTAGGTCAACTAATCCTAATGTTGCCGGATTGTTCTCAGTGGGTATCCCATCCTTTAGTTCTGTTTCAAGCACGGTTACATAGCGCTGGTTTTTACTAAATGAGTTGATGCCGTAATAACTGGCAAACAGATGTTCTTTGTCGTTATCTGTAATTTGAATAGGTTCACTAATTTCAGGGAAAACCACTACTGTTCCTATTCCAATACCCGAACCATTTTCTTTACAGCCAGGCAAAAAAACAATTACTAAAAACAATAATATAAACGACTGCCTTTTCACGTTTTTTAATTTACAAATTGTTGTTGATTATTTGGGCTACTTGTTTCCCTAGTACTTTGCTGCCTATTTCAGTAAAATGAACATTATTGGGACGCTGCAACTCTTTCATCCGTGGTAATACCAAAGAGTATAAATCATTCACCTCAATGCCATTTTTCACCATGATATCCAAAGCTACCTCGTTATATATTTTTGGCATTCCGGGTGTACGCATCTGCTTGCCCAACTTATCAGGGTAAGGAGTTGTAGTAGCAAAAATAAGTTTGGCATTTGTTGCCTTTAACTTCTCAACTATTATTCTTAAATTTTTCCCATATTGTTCGGGGTTTGCCTGCTGCGGATGGTTTAGGTTTTTACTGTTTTTGCCCGATTCGGGGTCGATGTGTTTTATGTCGTGTAGCCCAAAGTTAAAATGGATTATATCCCAATCTTTATTTCCCAGCCACCGGTCTATTTCTTTTAAAGCTTTGGTGGTTCCTTCGCAACTTGTGAGTTTCCCTTTTTCATCAATGTTTTCAGGTTGAAACAACAGTGCTTTCCCTTTTAGCTGTTCCTGTACGTATGGAAAATAACCTCCGGATATTGAGTCGCCGATAATCAGTACTTTGGGAAGTTTATTTGTTGAATTAACAAATGCTAAACTTGCAAGAGTTAAAAGAATAATCAATTTATTTTTCATACTTCATTCTTTAGGTTTCTAAATGAATTCAATAAGATGCATTTGTCGTGTATGAGTTGCGGTATCAATTGCATCAAAGCAAATTTTATTTCCTGATGGGTTCCAGCGAGGATGAAAATCACAACGGGTGTTGCCGTGTAAATATTTATATTCAGGAACCGGCAAATCAGCAAGCATTGTTCCTTTATTCAGTTTCATATCAAAAAGCCAAAGAGACGTTGATTTACTTGCATCTTCTGTTCTATCAGTAGCCATCCAATTTCCATCGGGAGAAAATGTGCAATGCCCGTTGTCTATTATAAAATTCTCACCAATAACTTTAAAATTTTCCTGCCCATCGTGAAACAGAACATGTTTGTGTAATTTTTCACCGGGCTGAATGAGTGTGGCAACAATTTCATTATCGTTCCGCCAGCCAAAATGCGAAACCCCGGTTCCAAAGGGAACCACCATGCGTAAATCGGAGCCATCGATATTGGCAGTAAACATAGCCGAGTCGATTTTATTTTTTTCATTTCTGGAACGTGACAGAAACAAGAAACGAGTGCCCGATGGATTTATATCGGTATGGTTAAACCACATTTCTCTTTTGGCTAAATCGGGATACCCTGCTACCGATTTTTCAAAGACCTCGGCAATACTAACAATCAATTCGGTTTTGTTGCTCTCCAAATCAATCAGAAAAACACCGTCTTTTGCCGGGTGTGCTTCGTTTGCAAATGGGTCGATAGCATCGGCATAACCAACCACTTTTCGCATTCTGCTTAAACGACCATAAGTTAGACTAAGTGCATACTTTCCTTGTTTTGAAACGGCGCTAATTGGACGTGGAAGAATGCTTTTTTTTCCTGTATTAACATCTAAACTTATTGAGGCTAAACTATCGTTTATTCTGTCGTTATAAATAATCTGACTGTTTGGGGACAAAGGATTCCAATGCAACATTGCCCCTTGTTGTAGATTCCACGCCTGAGTTTCTGCAATCAAATTAAATTCCCCTGTTTCAGGATGAATGAGCCCTATGGTTGCCTTCTCTCCTGGTTTCGGCAACCTGTTTTGAAAGGATGATTCCAAACCAACCATTTTGGTTTCGTCTTTGCTCCACGGTGAAGTGCCATAATAACCGAAAAAATGATGTTTAGGCCCATGAGTTAATGCACGGAGCCTGAATTTCGGTAATCCACTATTATCGTATTTTTCTTTTTTCTTTTTAGACAAAATAAACGATGAGAACATTACCATTCCACTCGCTCCCATTACCGACTTGTGTATAAAATCTCTTCTTTTCAAGATTGAATAATTTTTTATTCGTTTGTTAAGTTTTTCCACAAATAATGCACTGAAGGAACATGTGCCTCCTCAAAAATATTTCTGGCTTTTTCCACCAATTCAGGATGCTCATCAGCCACATTTTTGCTTTCCGATATATCATTGCTCAAATTATACAATTCAATGGGCTTTGGGTGCATATAATTCTTATCGTTTCGAATTGCTTTCCAATTTCCAAAACGAACCGCCTGCCATCCCCTTTTTTCATAAAACTCCCAGTACATATAACGTTTGCTAAAGTCTTGCAATTCACCAGACAATGTTGGATAAAGACTTGTTCCATCAATATTATCAGGTTTTTGAACTCCTGCCACATCGGCCAGGGTAGGCAAAACATCAGCAAAGTACCAGGGTAAATCGTTGATTGTTCCGGCTTTTATAATTTTCGGAAACCGGACTATCATTGGCACACGCATTCCTCCTTCATATGGGTCTCTTTTTACTCCGCGTAAAGGCGCGTTACTTTTAAACAAATCCCACTCTTGCGAACTTTCGGCTGCACCGTTGTCGGATGTAAAAAACACGATGGTATTTTCGTCTAATCCATTTTCTTTTAATGCTTCCATTATTCGTCCAATGTTTTTATCCATACGACTAATCATTGCTGCATAAGCTATGGCATCTTCCTTCCATGGTTTATCTTTGTAGATTCCCATATCAGGTGCTTCGTAACGCGAATGTGGTATACATAAAGGTAAGTACAAGAAAAATGGTTTATCCTTGTTTCTATCGATAAAGTCGAGGGCATATTCTGCAAATAAATCGTGCGTATAATCAGTTCCTTTCCCGTTTTCATTTCCTGCAAGAACCACTTTTTCTTTGTTCTTCCAGATAAAATCAGGATAGTAAGAATGTGCCTTTCGCTGGTTTAGAAAACCGTAAAATTCATCAAATCCTTGCAAGTTCGGTTCTCCGCTTGTATTGGGTTCTCCAAGTCCCCACTTTCCAACCATTGCAGTTGTATACCCTGCACTTTTCATTAGTTCGGCAATGGTAAAATCTTCTTCCCTTATGGGTACGCGACCTTCTTTACCACCAAGCCCTTTTACTCCGCCTTTGCCAAAATTCCCACGAATTCGGGTATGCCCGGTGTGCATCCCGGTCATTAATACACTTCGTGCCGGCGCACACACCGATGAGCCGGAATAAGCCTGCGTAAATCTCATTCCTTCGTTTGCCAGTTTATCGATGTTTGGCGTTTGAATTAACTTTTGCCCGTAACAACCTAAGTCTGCATACCCCAAATCATCTGCCATTATAAAAATAACGTTGGGTTTTTGGGTTTTCTCCTTGTTTTTAGTTGATTGGCAGGAATTAACCAGTATGAAAACGGTAAATCCTAACCTGGACAAGCCAGAACCAAACAGGATATAAAAGTTGGTTAAAAAATTTTCCTCCTGCAAGCCGTATTAACATTGCAATTCAGGAGACCAAAAAAAATATCTTGCCAAAAATTACAACGTTTTTAGAAATAAGACACTAATATATAAATTAATTTCATTTGCGTTGTTAATTGGTTTAATTAATTGATTACTTATTTAAATATGGAGTCTGAACCATTCCTTTTCCCTCTAAAAAGCTTTCGTGGTCAACTACAGGATATTTCTTATCCGCAAGCTTTAAATTCCATTTTTTCAGATAGTATTCCCTTGTTTTAAAATTACTATCCCCAATTTTACTTAGTTTCCTTTGCAATTCTTTTTCCAGCTTTTCTTGCAATCCGATATAACCTGTATTATCAATCAGATTATTTAACTGATAAGGGTCTTCTGCATTGTCAAACAACATTAAAGCTTTGTCGGGAGATTTAACATAGGTATATCGGCTTGTCCTTATTCCTCTGTACTCCGGGTAAACATATTCAGAATGAAAAGGACAGACATTCATGACCAGAGCTGCCCGGTCGGTTTTCTCATTAGGCGATTTAATTAGTTCTGACAAATCTTCTCCCTCGATAGAGTTTGGGATAGTAATGTTTGCTAAACTTAAAAGCGAAGGCAAAATATCGGGAGTATTTATGGGTGCATTTACAACAGCCCCTTTATTGCCACTAATTTGGGGGTAGGAAATTAAAAACGGTACGCGTATGGATTCATCCCATGCCAATTGTTTTTTCCCGGGACGTACACCATGAGACCCCATCATTTCGCCATGGTCCGAGGTAAAAACAAATATGGTCTTCTCCCACATCTCCAATTCTTTCATTTTATCAATTATTTCGCCAATAGCTTTATCGGTAGCTGTGCAATGCCCGTAATAACCTTTTAGCTCTCTTCTGGTTTTTGCCTCCAGCTTTTTAGTTACGTTTGGGCGTAATTTCAATTCACTTTCAGGATACATCCGTTTGTACTCTTCGGGAGCAGTACTGTGCGGAGAATGTGGTGTTCCTATTGAAACAAACAATAAAAAAGGTTTATTCTTTTTAACTTCAGCTAAGTATTGCCGGGCTGCTTTGGAAATGGCATTTGGAGAATAATCATTCCACATTTTTCTTTCTTCAGACTGATGTTCATAATACATCATATTATTATAATCGTGCGAGCACTCCAAGGCTTTCCAATAATCGAACCCCTGACGGCGTTCTGGACTAACATTATTTAAACGCCCATGCCCATCGAGGTGCCATTTACCCAAATACGCGGTATTGTAGCCAGCCGATTTAAAAATCTCAGCCATACATAATTCTTCATCAGGCAAATACAAATCGTTGAGGAACATACCAGTCGAGGTAGGATATCTTCCGGTTAATAATGCCGCCCGGTATGGGGTGCAAACCGGAGCAACAGAAACAGCATTTGCAAAGTTTACCGCCTCTTTTGCAAACTTGTCGATGTGGGGTGTTTGCACATCGGGATTACCGGCGTACGAAAAGGCTGAAGCCCTCCACTGGTCGGTTAGCACATACACTACATTTGGTTTTTGAACCTGCCCAAATACTTTTGCTGGCTTATATAAGGCTAAAATACTAACAAGTATTATAAAAATGGGTTGTCGTAGTTTAGTCATATCTGTTGTTTAATTATTCTAACATTACAAAATGTATAATTTACTCAAATTGAATTATTCCGTTACACTTTTTCAGGTTGAAATAATCAGGATCTAAGGACATTATTTTCTTCCCCTCAATTGTAAGGTTTTTGAAAGTTACCTGAATATCTTCCTTTTTCGTGTGTGATTCAATTCTTGAAATCTGGATTTTATTGGGGAATTGCTGTTCAAAAGTACAATCTTCAATTCGAACGTTTTTTATTTTTCCTGTCCAAGGTTGCTTGTCTTCACGGCGGGTGATATAAATATTTATTGCCATTTGTTTTCGGTCGGGGTAGTAATATTCCGAACGGATATTTTTAAACAACACACCATCAACAGTTGCCCTGTCGCGTACATTTATTCCCATAACACGGTCAGCTTCAATAATATCGTTGTCTTCAAAAACAATACGTTTATAGCTTTCGCAACGCGTTTCGGTTCCTATTTTTAAAGCCGATTTTTTAGTTAGGAAAACGCAGCCACGAACCGTAATATCTTTAACATTATTATAAACGCCATAATTTCCGTAGCCTGTACATTTTATCGCCACATTATCGTCGCCCGCCCAGCCAAAGCAGTTTTCAATTAAAACACGTTTCGATGCATCGGGGTCCCAACCATCCAGGCTTCCAAAAAACTCGTTATTAATCAGGTTGTTCATCATTTTACAGTTCTTGAAGGTGATATCTTCGCATCCCATAAAATGAGTATTCCAACGGGCAGCATCTTTTAAAACAATTCCATTAAAACTTATATTTTTTGAATTCAGCATAAAAAGCAAGCGCATTCCATCCAAGCTCCGAACTTCTTGGGGATTATTTACACCCAAAATTTCGGTTCCGTTTCCATCAATAGTTCCCAATCCGCTTACCTTAATATTTTTTGCATTGTTGATAAAAATAAAACGATTGATACCTTTTCCGTCATCGGCCATATACGACTCCAGATTTGAAGCATCAGCAATAATCCGGGCATTTTTTTCGAGGTAAATATTTGAATTGCTTTTTATTTCAAGCATAAAAGTTTTGTACTTACCTGCAGGGAAATAAAGTATTTTGTCACTTCCTGATATCTCATTTAGTGCCTGCTGAATTCTTTCCGTTTCGTTTTTTCCACCAGTATTGTCAACATTATAATCTTCTACAATATCCACTAACCCCGCATCTGGCAACTTCTCGGGCGGTTCAACAAAAATTACAAGTCGTTTGGTAAAATCCAGGTTCTTTTTAAAACGAATTACTATGTAACCGGTACGATTAATTTCGAAAGACAGTTTGTTCCCTTTTTTCTTTCCTTTTACTCCGTAGCTGTGCGGCGAAATATCCCAGTCTTTGTTACTGAATTCAAAATCTGATGCCTCAATTTCAATGTTTAGAGGTTTGCCATTGTACGTCACTCTGGCAAATTTGTAGGTGTTTAGTTTGTAGGAAAGAGGAACATCATTTTGTTCGTTTACCTGAATTTTTTCTCCATTGCATATCAACTTGAATGACTGTGCAATTGAAAGATTAACCGTGCCAATTACAAATAAAACTGCAAGTATTGTAAATCTGATTTTATTCTTCATTTTCCACTGGTTTCATATTTTCAAGAACCTTTTTGTATGTCGAAATAAGCGACTTTAGCTCCTCGCTCAAATCAGATTCTTTTAAAGGATTTAACTCTTTTGGGTCTTTTGCGGTGTGATATATTTCACCACTTTCGTATAATTTCCATTCGCCATTATGTACAAATCTTTTCTTTTCGAATTTGCTCTTTTTAGGATCGAAGTGACAAAAAAGGTATTCGTGAGGGGTGTATTCTTTCCCAGTTATCTGTGGTAAAAAACTTATACCATCGGTCACAAAATCTTCATTTAGTTTTATTCCTGCCACATCGCAAAATGTAGGTAGAAAATCTGAAAAATCAACCAAGTTATTATTTATTTGCCCGGGTTGAACTTTACCATTCCAATAGGCAACCAGTGGAACATGCGTACCAAATTTATTAGTTGCACCCTTATCTCCTTCCACTCTTTTATCTCCCATTTGAGAGAAAACTCCCTGGTTGGTTCCATTGTCTCCGGTGAATAGAATTAAAGTGTTCTTTTCAATTCCAAGTTCGTGTGTTTTATCAATAATTTGCCCAACAATTTTATCCATGTATTCCACTTCATCTTTGAAATATTTTACGTCGGAAACAGCAGATTGTGCATTGCCACTTCCGGGAATATAAAATTCTTCATAAATCGGGTTATCGGGCGATGGAACAAATGGTCGGTGTGTTAAAGCCATTGGGTAATAAACCAGAAATGGTTCATCTTTTTTCCGCTCCATAAAATCCATGATATATTCGGTAAACATCTGCGGCCCATATTCATTGTTGTTGTACTTCTTCATCACACCATTTTCCAAAACCCGTGGATTTTTATAGCGTTCGTTGTAACTGGTAAAAGTAAGTTGCCATAGCAAATATTCGTCGAAACCAGCTTTATATGGTGCATATTCATCACCTTTCAACTGCCATTTCCCTGCAATACAAGTTGAATATCCTTGGGATTTCAGAAGATGTGCAAATGTAGTTTCGTTGAGGTTTAAATACCCCCAGCGTTCGTAATTCCTGAAATTGGATTTGCCTGTCATTATTTTTACCCGCGAAGGTGTACATAAGGGTTGCGAATAACACTTTTCGAATTTTACTCCCTCTTCAGCCATTTTATCGATACGAGGTGTTTTGTAACTGGTATTGCCATAACAGCCAATGGTTTCGAAACCTAAATCATCAGCCATAATCAAAATAATGTTAGGTTTATCTCCTTCAGCAAAAGTTAGCAGATAAAAAAAACAGAAAATAGAAAGCAGTGAAATATGTTTTGTAATATTCATAAGTGTAATTTTTTACTAATTATAATCAGAATGTAGAAATCGTGTACAACCCCTATTGCAAAGGGAGAAATAAAACATTGTTTCAAACCAGTCTAATTGTTTTCCATTTTACTCCACTTCATTTAATTCTTTCCAAAGTCCCAACAAGTTGCTCATAAAACCATTTGCTCCGGTTATGGCTTCGTAATGTTCGCTTTTATTCGATGCTTTGGGCAGAGGTGACGAATCGTCCATAATTTCATCAATCGACAATTCGGTATATTCCAATGCCCTGGCAAGAAAACGCCTTTCTCCGGTTAGTTTACGGGCTTTTCTCATCATTCCTATTACGCCCGAATAGTTGCCCGGGTAAAGAATTTTTGATTTAGGAATTTCTGCTTTGTAATATTCTTCGGCAGTTATCAGAAATAACTCCTTGTATTTTTCAATACCCGTTTCTTCGTACCTTCTGAAACAGTTATTTGCCATGCCTATGCTATTACCGGCGCCATAGCCACTGCTCCACATTTGTGTGCGGAACCGACCTCCTTTGTGTTCCGATCGGTATTCACCAGGTACCAAAGTGTGTACATGTGCCGATTTTATAAAGCCCTTCCCTCCGGCAATCGGGTCGTGGTCGAAACTCAAATAAATGGGGTCGGTGGCATCAGCCATTTCTTTCATTCTAACAGCAAAAGTGTCGGGCAACAGGTTCATTGCTTTATACAGCGAGCCTGCCAGCCCCATATTGTGACCAAGCGAATATTGGTCGGGGAATTTGGTAGCGTATCGGATTGCACCACTTTCCTGACTGGTATTTTTATCGAAATAATTTAGTAAAGTATAAATGGCTCTCAGGAATTCTTCATTACCCGTTTCTTGCCAGGCGCGTGCCCAAACCTCGATAAATTTGCCACCATGGCTTGGAAAACCTTTGCCCCAAAACGGATAATGCATTAGCGAGTTGGCATGACGCGAAAACTCTCCGGCTTTTTCACCTTCTTTTGCATAAATCTGGTTATCCCATAAACCCATTGCAAATTTTTCTGCCGCTTCAGGGTTCATTTCCCAAACTTTGTCCCAATGTCCGTATCCTTTTAATTCGTGCAACCAAAACTGAAATTTCCAATAAATATTCCGCTCTTTAAAAAAGTCCCAACCCATGTGTTCTCCCCATGTCATCAGGTTAGTGGCAGGAAGCTGGCAATTGTTCCAAAACCACTCAATTCCTTTGTCGGCTTCCTCGGCGTATCTTTTATCGCCTGTTATTCTGCTTAGCTCGTACATTAATCCGTATAAACCATTTTGCTGCGATGGATTTGCTCCCCGGTAAGTACGGTCTCTGTCGCGAATTCCTTTAGGTGCTTTGGGCGGATTACTTTTATATGCATTGCCGGTTTCTCTGTCGAGAACTGTTGCAAACAGTGGCGAATGCTCTTTACCGTACCTGTCGCGACCATTAACAATCATAAATTCCACATACTTTTGAACCATTAAAAAGTATTCCCCTTTGACTGTATTTTTAACTAAAGAATCCTGAATTTGGGTTTCTGAAAATACCTCATCGGGATTACGAGCCGGTAACATCGAATTGTCAACAATATGGTTTTCGATATAGAAAATGCCCAGTGCCAGGAACAAAACGCCCCAAAATATAGCAAAACCCCAGGCTATTTTTTTTAGTATTTTTTTCATCATTTTTCTAGCTGTTACCATTTATTATAAAGTCCATTTTCTATTTTACTGCCGACATAGATTTTGGAAAATCTTCGGGTGAACTTCCCAGGTCTTTATTTGGTTTACTTCCCATTTCCAGCATTAAGCTGCCTCCGTTTACCACATCATGGTGATTAAACCAGACTTTATTTAGCGCTTCTCCATTCAGGTTTACCGCCTGTAAATACCGGTTTTTATCTGAATTATTTTTTGTTTCAATTACAAACTGTTTCCCATTGTAATAATCCGGATTCAGGTTAATGGTTACTTTATCAAAAAGCGGGCTTCCAATTTCGTAAGTCGAATTTATATCCGCACCACCTTTCATCTGGGAAATCCCCATTTTCATAAGTACAGAAAGTGCCCCCATTAATCCCTGGTCTTCGTCGCCATTAAATCCGTTCTGCGGGTCGAGGTCGCTGTAAATACGATTTATCACTTCTCGTGTCCAGTTTTGCGTTAACCATGGCTGCCCTGCATAATTAAATACAAAACCTACCTGCATTGATGGCTGGTTGCCATAGTTTAAAAATGTATTTTTACGCTGACTGTTTACGAATTTGTCTGCTTTATACGATCTGGATACAAAATCGTGGACATCTGCAATCAGAAACTGCTGATTTAATTTTTTAGCTGCTTTTTCAGCACCTCCCATCAAATTAAACAATCCGTTCAAATCGTGCGGGACAAACCAAGTAGATTGTGCTGCTGTGCTTTCCACAAAACCATGATGGCTCTGAATGGGGTTAAAGGATTCTATCCATCTGCCATCTAATTGCCGTGGTCGCATCCAACCTGTTTCCTCATCCCACACATTTTTATAATTTCCAGCCCGTTTCATAAACAGTTTATAGTCGTCATCCTTTCCCAATGCCAATGCCATTTGAGCCAAACACCAGTCCTGGTACGCATATTCGAGCGTTTGCCCGGCACCTTCGTTGTGGTATCCATCATTTCTATTCGGATTGGGATAAGGAGCATAGCCGTTTTCGATGTAATATTTTAAACCACCACCCACATTGCTTTCGTGTTCGTAACCTGCTTTCGACATGATTCCGCCTGGCATGGCATTCTTGCGCATTCCTTCGTATGCCTTTTCCACATCGAAACCGCGAATACCTTTCATATAAGCACTTACAATAAAGGGTGTTGAAGATGCGCCGGTCATTACATAGGTATAATTTCCTCCTGAAGGACCACGGGGAATAAGTCCGCCATCGTTATACATTAATAGCATCGAGTTTACAAAACCTTCAGTAACTTCGGGATAAACCAAATGCCAAAGTGTGTTGATGGTCCATTGTGCTCCCCAAAAAGCATCGGAATTATAATGGTTAAATTTTGGAGTTCCATTTTCATCTAAAGGAATTTGTCCGGTTCGGGGTTTGTCACCCGTCATGTCGCAGTACTTCCCGTTGAAATCGCTGATAATACGGCGCCCTTGCAAGGCATGCCACAAATCGGTATAAAAACGTGACTGTTGCTTTTCTGTACCCCCTTCAATTTCTATTCGGCTTAACCAGTTGTTCCATTCATTAAAAGCATCGTCAGCCACTTTATCAAAATCCCAGTGCGGTAATTCGTTTTGCAAATTTAATTGGGCTTGCTCGGTACTTACATACGAAATAGCCACTTTCAGCTGAATAGTTTTTGCTTCTTCCCCTTCAAAATTAACATAAATACCACCGTCGCTCCCTTCAAATTTTTTGGTGGTTCCCTGCAATTCTCCATCTTGCCACCATTGCATTTTTTTAAAAGGTGTATCGAATTGAATTACATAGTAAACATAAGTTGGTTTTGGTCTTCTTCTTGTTGCTTCCATTAAGGCATATCCGGCTATTTCGGTATTGCTAACCTGCTTAGCTAAACCACTTTCGGTTCCACTTGGTCCGAGCATTGCTCCTAAATCAAGCAATACAAACTTCTCCTTTCCTGCCGGATATGAATACCGGTGAAAACCAACACGTGTGGTTGCAGTCAACTCTGCTTTAACAGCATAACTTTCTAATTCAACCGAATGATAACCGGCACGAACGACCTCATTTTTGTGCGAATAAGCAGAGCCATACTTTGCTGCACCCAAATGTCCTTTAAATTCGCCAGTGGTTGGCAATACCGGAATACCGGATAATTGCCAGGCATGAATATGACTAAAGAAATTTATAGTATCCTTGTTGTAACGATAACCTGAATCCCAGGCACCACCAATCCCCATATCGGGGCTAAGGTTTACCATTCCGAAGGGGCGGGTTGCCGATGAAAAATAGAACCAGCGGGAATTGGCGGCATCAAGAAGTGGATACACCAGTTCAGCGGGTCTTTTCATTTTATATTCCGCAAAAACTTGCCCTATTGGATTCAAAAATATTACAACAAAAAGTAGGATATTTATTTTTAGAATTCGATTCATATGAATAATTTTTGTTAATACAATTGCACAAATTTATCTGCCTTAGCTTTTAATTTTACTTCATCCATTTCAATTCCAAAACCGGGTTGCAAACTGCTTATCTCTGTTTTGCCATTCACAATTTTAGTCGACATTTTTCTCACACATTGCTGAAATACATCCGACTCCTGTGGTTTTTCCAAAGCTTCAACCCACGAAGCTCCCAAACCAATTGCCAGTTGTTGCCAAAAAGTGCATGCCGGTCCAATTAAGCTGCTGTCGCCAATCATTAAACCACGGTCGGCAGCTTTAATTTTATTGCCCAACTGAACAGCTTCGTTAAAGGTTCCCATTGTATCGGGGTGAATATTAAAATAATGCCCCATTTCTTTATTAAAAAGGTCTAATGCTTTGTGTGCCGGTCGCATGGGACGGTCGGGAATCAAACTAAAATCGCCTACTTTCTTTTGAAGTTCAATCCACTGCTCAGTGGTAAGTTCAGCCGGGTCTTCCATTGCATTTAATCCGGCCGACTGCAAATCCTTCATTCGAGTTGCCAGTACGTCAAGGCTTTCCCATTTTTTGTAACCCCTGTTTGCATCTGCCATTAAAAAGGATTCAGCTCCAAAAAACTCGCGTAAAGCACGGGTTAGCGCCAAATCTATTTCAACATCGCCAAACATTTTAATTTTTACATGGCTGGTAAGGTTTTGCTCTTTGGCAATTTGTGCCTGTACCAGCGCCTGATTAACATCTTTTTCTAAAATACAGAATAAGCCCGGAACAGGTTCCCTTTTTTCCAAGCCCCAGAGTTCGATAGTTGGTTTATTTGCAACTCTTCCATTTAGGTCGTGCAAAGCAATTAAAGCCGGTTCGCTCATTTTTGCATTCCATTTACCCTGCATAAATGTAGAACGACAATACTCAATGGCTTCAGCAATCGACATTCCATTTATTTCATTCAAATAACTCCCCCACTTTGCAATATCAAAATTAAGGTCGTTTTTATTTGCCAAGGCTTCTGCCCAGCCTGTGTGTTCACCAGACTCAATTTTCACAAAAACATGTTGGCGGTTGTGCCAGGTTGAATGGCTGAAGTTCCTGACTTTTGTAACGTTTATCAAATACATTGAAACGCCGGAAATTGTAGCCTCGGAATTTGCGACACAGCTACTGAGTAGGTTGCCGGAAATTGCTGAAAGCATGATTGCCCCCAATGAACCTGTAAATTGTCTTCTGTTTATATTCACCTTGTTTCTATTTTACATCATGGTTAACGACTTTAATAAAATCAAAATCGGCGTTGTTCGATTTTACAGCACCATCGCTTACTGCAAAAACGCCAAAAGTGGCTGCCGACCAGGCATTTCGTTTTTTTACACCAATCCATCCTAAATCGGGGTTGCCTTTTTTCTTTCCCCTTAAATCCAGCCAACTGTCGCCAAAGTAAATTTCTTCACCAAGCTGTTCCCAATTATTTCCATCGTCACTAAAAAAGAATCGGGCTGTTTCTTCGCCATTCACTTCAATTTTTAAATATACTTTCCGCCCAATATTATTTGGTGCAGTCCACAATACTTCTTTCTTTCCGTTATTGTATTTGCCTACTTCAAACACCTTTTCGCCCTGACTTACAGCGGAAGCCAACCAAAAATTCATCCCCGGGTCGTGATACATGTGCAAACCGGCTTTTTCGTTGTTCTCTTTGGCATCAAAATCAAGCAGCGTACTAAACTCAAATTTCTTTGCTGTTACTCTTTGCAGAAAAACATTGCTTAATGAATTGTCTGAGCTTATATCGCCAGGTTTGGTTTTAATTCTTAAATATCCCGGCTTTTCGGTAAGTGACCATGATTTTCCTGAAAAATCGGGTTTGGTATGAAAGAACCATTGTAATCCCAACTTTTCAGCATTAAACTCATCGGAAACAGCCAATTTTAAATTATACTCCGGCAAATTTGGCTTTTTATTTCTCTCACTTGGAATTCGCCCGTTAAGCGGTTTCCACCAGCCGTTTTTCCATTCTACCGGCTCCATACACAAGGGGCGACCTAAACTGTAGTGCGACAATTCGTGTGCATGGTAAAATAGAAACCACTCATTTTTATTGATTTCAATTAAAGTACCGTGTGCCGGTCCTTCAAATTTTGCATCAGGGTTATCTGAGCAAAACATATTCGGATTTTGAGGGTCTTTTTCCCAGGGACCGGCTAAACTTTTTGCCCGCATGGTTGAAATTTCGCTGGGTTGATGCGGACGTGTTCCACCGGGAGAAAACAGCAAATAATAAAATTCGCCGCGTTTAATAATATCGGGGCCTTCAAAGGGTTTGTATGCTGAAATATCTATCTCAGCAATTAATTTTTCGGTTTTTAATCCATCATTGCTTAAGCTGAATATTTTTCCTTTTCCGGAAACGATGTAAAGAGAACCATTGTCATCGGCAAAAAAACCGGGGTCGATTCCTCCTAATTCCAATTTTACAGGGGCAGAATATGGTCCTTCTGGTTTTTCGGCTTGGTAAACGTACATGTTGCCCATTATAGGAACATAAATAAGAAAACGCTTTGTATTTGGGTTAAATGCCATTTCGCCTCCCCAAACACCACGCAAAGTTTCGCCGGCATTTAACAATGGATTTTCTAAAAAAGCATTGCCAATGTACTCCCAATGAATCAAGTCTTTTGAATGAATAATAGGAACTCCCGGTTGCCACTCGTTGGAAGAGCACATGGAATAAAAATCGTCGCCCACTTTAATAATTCCCGGGTCGCTCCAGTTACCGGAAACAATTGGATTTGTATAATAATCCCGACCAGATTGGATTGATTGAGCATTGCCTACATAGCTTACAATCAGTAATAATATAAGCACAAAACCGTTGTTTTTAATCTGTTTATTGTAATGATGAAAAAATTTCTCAGTTTTCATTTTAGTCTTTTTGGGTTTCAAAAGTTACCGGTCCTAAAAGTCCTGAAGGCTGAAGTTCTTCATCTTTGCTGGCATCGTCGTAGATTAACCATGTAAATCGTTTTTCAGGAGGCACAGATTTATCGCCAACAATTCTGTTCCGCCACAAATTAACCACTTCTATCTCCAGCAAATTTTCACCGGTTTTTAATGTATTTTTAGTATTTAGCCTAAATGGAGAAATCCAGGTTCCTCCAATATTTTGCCCGTTAATTTTCACTTCTGCCATAATACCAACATCGCCAAGGTTGATAAAAATATCTCCTTCGGGTAATTTATTAATGTTGAATTTGGTTTTATAAGTGGCTGTTCCCGAATAGTACTTTGCTTTCTCATTTGTCCAGTTTGTCCAATCAGTAAGTTTGTCAATTGTAATAGGATTTAAGGGACCGAATTCTTTGTTTGCAAAGTCAATTTGCCAGGTACAATCCAGACTTTTGAATGATTTGTATTCCCCGAAATTTTGAGAGCGGTTATTCTTAACCAATTCGTTTTGATTATTGACAAACACAACAAAACAACTTTCATAACCTTCTAAAAGTAAAGGCAATTTTGTTCTTTTTCCATTGTCGCTATATTCAGCCAAACCTCGTATTTCTCCGGTAACAGCATCCCACAATTGTGGTTTTAATCCTGCACTTCGGAACGAGGGTGTAAATGAAATTTTATTTTCCGATTGATTGGTAAGAAAATAGATTTCCATTCCGGGTAAGGTTCTGTGTGTCCATAAAACCGGAATATCGGTTTCGTATTCAACATCTTTTTCAATGTTCAGGAAATCCAAGGCATCCTGTAAATTCATTCCATCTAAAACAAACCCCTCACCAACTTTTCTTTTTAACTCTCTTTTATATGCTTTCCTTCCCCACAGTTCATCAGATAAACTCTTAATTTCATCATCGCAAGCCGGGTAATTCTGCAAGCTCGGTGAACTAATGAACCTTTCACCCAAAATTGTTCCACCCTGTTTTACCAAATCAAGCAATTTTTGCAGCGTTTCAGGTCGAATATTTGCATTTTCGGGCAGGGCAATAATTTTATATTTCATTCCATCAGGTAAAACAAAATAACCCTTTTCTACCGAAAGTCTGTTTATTATTGCTTCGGCATTTATATAATCATAAGAATATCCTGAAGGAAGTTCCGGGTCTTTAATCCCCGACATTTTGGGGGCATCTTCACCAATAAAATAGAGTACATCTGCCACATATTTTCCCTGTTGCAACATATGCTGACAGCGACGAATATAGTCGACCCAGTTTTTGCCTTGCTTAAACCAGGTGTTATGGCGGTTAAATTCAGTTGAAAAAGTGGCATTCATTCCCGGTTTCCGTTCATCGTCGGGTTGATGAATATATACGTGTAACACAAAATGATTTATTCCTTCGGTAAAAGACCAGTCACCACGTGCTTTTAGTTTGGCCGGATGCCTTAAATAGGTGTCGTAATTTGCGGTAAATGTTTCAGCATAAGTTATGGGTTTTCCGTAAATATGGGCCGTTGACGATGCGGCTTTGCACTCGATATTCCCCATTGTACCTTCGTTCCAATATTCTCCACCAACTAAATCAGATTGTCCTCCGTACATCATAAACTCCGAAGAAAAACCCCAATGCCCGTAATTCTCAAGCCAGAGTTTCAAGTTGTTTTCGTTGCTTATTTTTTTAAGTCCACCCACATATTCGTACGCGATATCATCGGCAACCATGCGTCTTAAATCCCATAAGAACCGGTCTGATTCTTCAACACCCGAAACAATTCTTCCGGATAAGGTTGGCAAATATTTTACCGGATTATATCCATATTTTTCCTCAAAACGTTGTTCAAACCCATCAGTCCAGTTTTGCGACCCTTTTTCGTAACTATCGGCAATTACATATTTTAATGCCGGCAAACTTTCTTCAGGAATTCTTTTTATAATTTCAGCAATAAAATTTTTAAAATGAAAGCGAACCAATTCACTGTTTCCTTTATCAATTTCATAACCTCTTCCCCGAGGCGCTGCCGGCGAATTTAGTGTTCCGGTGGGTGTCATTCCCATCCGAATAATTGTCCACTCGCCTTCGGGCACATCCCACACTAACTTTCCCGATTCATCCATCTGTTGGCTCAGGTGAATGGTTTCATTTATTTTCTGATTCTCATCTGTAACTTCAGGCTGCGACTCCCATAAATAAGTATCGAATTCAGGTTGCGCTGTTTCGTGCAGTTTACCCAATGATTTTTCCACAAAAGCATCTAATACTTCGTTTTCGGCAAGTACTATTTCCGAAAATCCTGCCAATGGACGACCAGCCATATTATTGCATACTAACCTGAATTTATTGGAATGGAGGGCTGGAAGAGATACTGCCAATGGTCCCCGGTCGCGCGGACCACAATTTTTCACATTCTTTTTTCGGTTAAAAGGAAATGACTTTATTTTTTGAAATTCACCGTTAATTTCTGCCCAAAATTCTATATCGCAACGAAACCTGTCCTGAGTGGGGTATAAAAGCAGGCTCCTGGCTTCAATATGACTATCAGTTGAAATTTCAATTGTATATTCTTCATTTGTGCGCGTTCGTAACAGAGCTTCTGTTTTAGTATCTCCATCGAGAAGATTGTGTAGATTTTTTATTTTTGGGCTGCTACTAATTTTTGCATTTTGTTTGTTTAAAACATTCTTTTCTTTTTCAATCTTTCGGAAAGCTAAAACATGCGTATCCTGAAATTCCTCAGCAGGTTTTTTCAGCTGAAGTGTTTGTACACCTTCTCCTGTAACTGTGGTTTCGGAGTAAACCAAATGCCTCATTGCCTTATCGTATGTCACCCAAGGTCCACCCGACTGGCTCCATCCGGGGCTGTTAAAAAATCCGATGTCTATTCCAAGCCGGTGCCCTTCGTTTACAACATGTATTGTTATTTCCCACCATTTATCGCTAAAAAGAGGTACTTTACCATCTATTTCTTCGGGGTTGATGTTTCCAATGAGAACGGTGCCAATTCCGAAGTCTTTCATTGCTTCAAGGTCCTTGGTCACTCCTTCCTTTGAAATGTCATCGCCAATCCAGTAATAGTAACACCAAACTTTGTTTGAATCTTGCGGGGTAATAAAACCTTTTTGAATGTCCTGATATTTTTGCTGAGAGATATTTTCTTTTCTACTACACTGGATTGTAGTTAAGACAAGCAGCAGCAAGAATAGTAGTATAGCTTTGTTTTTCGGTATCATAAGTTGTGCCAGCTCTTTTTAGAGACTGTTTAAAATTATCTAATTGTTCTATTATTTTCTTAAATTCAAGTCCCCCATTAGCCGGTAGTATGCTCCTTCAATATCCCGTTTGCCGGTTTCGGCATCTACCTCTGTTAGAAAATCAATTAGTTCAGATTCTAACTCTTTAGCTATTTGAGGAAATTTTTCCACCAGATTTGTGGTTTCGCCAATATCATTTGCCAAATCAAACAATTCAACTTTTGGTGTATTTTTATATTTGAAATCTTTCATCCAATATTTTACCAGTTTGTAATTTCCCCGACGAATTGCTGAGCGTGGCGGGCGATGAGATGATTGATGGAAAATTAACGATTCACTGTTGCGCTTAACAAGCTCAATATTTTCATTATGAAGTAGTGGCACTAAACTGCCACCGTCAATTACTTCGGTCATTTCAACATTGCCACCAGCCAATTCGGTAAATGTCGGAAGAAAATCGAGTCCCGTAACCATTGTACGACTAACACGACCTGGTTTTATCCCGGGCCCGGCAACCATAAACGGAACACGTATGCCTCCTTCGTAAAAGGAATGTTTTCCATCTCGCAAGGGGTAGTTTCGTGCATGTATATCTGTAAATTTTCCATCTACCAGTTTTTTATTCTCGTCAACAATTCCCATTTGATACATTGCCGGCATACCGCCATTATCTCCCATTAGAAAAATATAGGTGTTATTTTCAATCCCCATTTCTTTTACAAAATCGAGTATTTCCCCAATACCTTCATCCAAATCTTTTAGCATAGCTGCAAACTCCATGTTGGTATGTCGTTCTCCCTTCTTTTTATTTTTAAAATGATTGTAGGTTTCCTCTTTTGAAATTATAGACACATGCGTGGCATAATGCGAGAGCTGAACATAGAAAGGTTTATCTTGCTTTAAGGTATTTTTCATAAACTCCTTCGCCCTGGTACTTATACCAAAAATATCCTTTGGGTTCTCATCGCTCCAATAATAGCAGCCTTTCCCCGACTTTCTCATATTGCTTGGATTCTCAATCTTATTTTCCACCAGAAAATTCTCAAGCGTTTTTGTATAACTTTTGAAATCCAGATACTCTCCATTAAATATTTCGCCACCGGCATTGGAAGTCATTCCCTCGTCGTAGTCGAACCCGGCAGCTTCCGGAAGCATAGAAATGTGCCATTTTCCAAAATGGGCCGTTTTGTAATTTGGGTTTGCCTTTTTTATTGCTTTAGGAATAGTTAGCCAATCGGTTGTTTTTTTATACCAGTCGGCATCTTTATTATAAATATGGCGTGCTGCATTTTGACCAAACATCAAACTATTGCGTGTGGGAGAACAAATTGGGTTTGGAGCGTAGCCTTGTGTAAACAGCATCCCCATTTTGGCTAACCTGTCCATATTTGGGGTTTCGTAAAAATCGCTTACAGATTCCGGGATATTGGGGTCAGCCCGGTGGGAAACACTCGTCCATCCCTGGTCGTCGGTTAGGATGAATATGATGTTTGGGCTTTGAGTTTGTTCCGTTTTTGTTGCTTTTGAATTGCAAGAAATACAAAACAGGGCAACTACTATAAATAAAAGATTTATTTGTTTCATATAGTTTTTTTATGCGCTAAGCGGTTTTGAACCGCTTAGCGCGTTCGCAAAAGTCCGAAAGTTACACAAAGGGTAAATTTTGATTGATTAATTATCTTTTCTTAAATCATCCAACAAACGGTAAAATGCCCCTTCGATATCTCGCGTACCGGTTTCAGCGTTAACATCTGTTAGAAATTTATTTAGTTCATTTTCCAGTTCTCTTGTGATCTCCGGGTAATCGGCAATAATATTAGTTGATTCCGCCATGTCTTCTTTTATATTGAAGAGTTCCGTTTTTGGGGTGTTTTTATATTTCGTTTCCCTCGACCAGTATTTTATCAGTTTAAAATCGCCTTTACGAATGGCACTGCGTGGTTTACGGTGCGATGCTTGATGATAAATCAGGTATTCACTATTACGCTCAACCACTTCAATATTTTCATCCAGTAGCAAGGGTACCATACTGCCACCGTCAATCGCTTCAGTCATTTCAACATTGCCACCTGCAAGCTCTGTGAAAGTGGGAAGAAAATCGAGGCCGGTAACCGGTGTTCTGCTTACACGGTTTGCTTTAATTCCGGGGCCGGCTGCCATAAACGGAACACGCAAACCACCTTCGTAAAATGAATGTTTCCCGTCTCGCAAAGGGATATTTCTGTTGTTCTGAGTTGAATAATAGGCATGAATCAATTCTTTGTTTTCGTCTATTACCGCAATTTGGTTCAGCATTAAACGACCACCATTATCACCCATTAAAAAGATGTAGGTATTATCTTCAATTTTCATCTCTTTTACAAAATCCAGAATCATTCCAACACCAGTATCTAAATCTTTGAGCATTGCTGCAAACTCAGGATTGGTATGTCTTTCTCCCTGTTTTTTATTTTTGAAATACTCGTAGGTTTCTTTTCTGGAAACCAAAGAAAGGTGTGCTGCATAGTGCGATAGTTGCACATAAAAAGGTTTCCCTTCCGCAATACTCTCTTTCATAAAATCTTTTGCGCGACCTGTGATTCCAAAAATATCTTTGGCGTTTTCATCGTCCCAGTGCCCACTCGGTTTACCTGCTCGTTTCATATTTGAAGGATTTCCAATATTGTTTTCCTTCATATATTCATCGGCAGCTTTTGTATACTCTTTTATATTTAAGTATTCGTCACCAAAAAGCTCTCCTCCTACATTCGATGTCATACCATCGTCGTAATCAAAACCCGCATCTTTGGGAACCATTCCAATGTGCCATTTCCCAAAATGAGCTGTTTTATACTCGGGATTTGCCTTTTTAATTGCTCTGGGAATAGTTAGCCAATCAGCAGTTTTTTTGTACCAATCTGCATCTTTGTTATAAATGTGCCTTGCCGCATTTTGTCCGAACAATAAGCTATTTCTACTTGGCGAACAAATAGGATTTGGTGCATATCCTTCAGTAAACAAAACTCCTGATGCCGCCAGTCGATCCATGTTAGGTGTTTCAAAAAAGTCGCTTTTCGATTCCGGAATATCAGGGTCAGCACGATGAGAAGTGTGTGTCCAGCCCTGATCATCTGTTAGGATAAAAATGATGTTTGGGCTTTGCTTGTGAGCTTTTTCTATTTTTGTAGCTGTACCACCGCTGCATGCTAAAAGAAGCAGAGATATTGCCAGAACTAAAGTTTGATTGATTCTTTTCATTATCGAAATATTTTATTTTTTTTCATTCTGACTATTGTAAATGCCCTTTACGTGAGGTTTACTGTTTTGAGGAACAAAGGTCCGTAGTTTATCCTTTATTGCCTGGTATTTTACATCCTTGGCAATATTTGTCCACTCATTTGGGTCCTTTGAATGATCATAAAGCTCTTCTTCACCATTTCCATAAGTAATATACCGATATTGTTCATCTCGAATGGAATGAAATCCAGGAGTTAGACTTGTTATTGCCGGAGTGATTCTTTTTTCATTTGGATTTTTTAATTGCGGCACCAAACTTTCCCCTTCCAATTCATTAACAACCGGGAGATTACACAATTCAACCAAAGTTGGGTAAATGTCGATTAAACTAACTGCTTGAATACATTTTCCTTTTGTTTTTCCCGGTGCATAAATAATTAGAGGTACCCGGGTAACTTCCTCCCAAAGTGTTGCTTTTCGCCAATGTTCTTTTTCGCCCAAATGCCAGCCGTGGTCGCTCCACAGCACCACAATTGTATTGTTTGCATATGGACTTCTTTCTAGTTCATCAAGTAAACGTCCAAGTTGTGCATCAGCATAACTCACCGAAGCGAGGTATGCCTGAACTGCACTTTTCCAGTACCCTTTCTCTTTAATTTTCTCGTGCTCGGCATTAAACTTATCGTTATGCCGGTCGTGAGCTTTGGTATAGTTGGTGGTTGAAAAGGCTATATTTCTTCCCGACAGTGGTACGTCATCCAATTCATTTTCGTTAATATGTGGTAATATTATTTTGTCGAGCGGGTGCTTGTCGAAATAGGGTTTTGGTACAAACCATGGTATGTGAGGTCTGAAAATACCACAAGCCAAAAAGAAAGGTTTGTCGTGTTTTCGTTGTAATTTCTCGCGAATGTAGTCAACTGTGTATCCATCGAAGGTTAATGAATCGGGTGATGTAAAAGGTCCCCAGGAAAAACTTCCCCCATCTAAGGAAGTTATGTTGTGTTTTTCGGGATTTACTCGATTATGGACAATGTTATCGCGTTTATGCCTTCCTGAAAATTCGTGCCAGTCGTTTTCTTCATAATAAAATTTATGCAGGATTTTACCGGCACCAGCCACAAAATATCCGTTTTCTTTAAAATGTTTGTTGAGTGTTTGCTTGTTTTTATACAAATTAAGCGGAGTATCGTTATTTGTGTAACACCCGGTTGTTGTAGGGTGCAATCCGGTTATAACTGAAGCCCGCGATGGGCAACACATGGTTCCGGCACAATGTGCATTGGTAAATAAAACTCCTTTCTCAGCCAGTTTATTAATGTTTGGCGTGTAGGTTTGTGGATGCCCAAACAGACAGCCTTCCCAATCGTTTAGGTCGTCGAATGCTACGAATAGCACATTAGGTCTTTCGTCCTTTTTTTCCGAGGCTGAAGTTATCTCAACAAGCCAAAAAAGTGTAAATACTAAAAACAAAATGGTTTTATTACTCATACTGATTGTTTATTATGATATTATTTGATGATCCAGCAAGCTCAATTGTCTTTCTTCCCAATTTCTCGAGTGCCTGTTCCTTTTTCAATATCAACATTTAAATCGCCATATTCAATACGGGCAGCATCAACCACTTTCATTAATTCTGCAGCCTTTCCAGGATTATAATCAATAACATTGAATTGTTCCCCCGGGTCACGCATCATATTGTACAACTCTGATTTTTCAATTGTCATTTTAAGTGTTTTCCCTCCTTTGCCATTCTCTCCTGGTTTGGCATCATACGACTTCCAGGTGTGTGGCAAAACCAATTTCCAATTTCCTTTACGCACACCGTTCAAATTGTTTTTTCCATAATAAAATAAAATCTCGTCTCTCGGATTCGCATCTAAATTACCTGTCCAAAGTTCAGTGATGTCTGTTCCATCAATTTCCAATTTTGGTAAATTCCCTCCTGCTAATTTTGCAAAGCTTGGTAATAAATCAATGGCACATCCAAGTTTATTACAAATCGTTCCGGCTGGTGTTCCAGCTGGCCATTTTATAATAAAAGGTACACGCTGACCACCTTCCCAACTGGTTGTTTTTCCTTCACGCAAACCACCTGACGAACCCCCATGTTCACCAAATCTTAACCAAGGGCCATTGTCCGTAGTAAAAATAAAGACAGTGTTTTCTGCAACACCATTTGTTCTTAAAGCTTTTTCAATTTCACCAACCGACCAATCGATTTCCATCATTACATCGCCATAAAAACCCTGCTCACTTTTTCCTCTAAATTTATCCGAAACTCCCAATGGAATATGTCCCATTGTATGCGGTACATAGACAAAAAACGGTTGATCTGAATTTCGATTGATAAAATCGACTGCCTTTTCGGTGTAAAGTGTTGTCAGTTTATCCTGATCTTCTAAACTGGTAATATACTCAACGGTTTCATTACCTTCAATTAAAGGAAGGTCGGGAAAACTTCCGCGGCCTTTATTTTTTGGAAGACGATTTCCTTCCACGTCAATTGGCCACATATCGTTGGAATAAGGTAAACCCACATATTCATCGAAACCATGTTGAAGTGGTAAAAATTCTTTATGATGTCCCAAATGCCATTTCCCAAAGATTCCAGTAGCGTAGCCTTTTTCTTTTAACATTTCAGCAATGGTTGTTTCCTTAGGGTTCAATCCAACTTTATGTCTTGGAAATAAAGCGCCAGAAATTCCAATTCGGTTTGGGTAACAGCCTGTTAAAATGCCGGCACGTGATGCACTGCAAACAGGTTGTGCCGAATAAAAGTTGGTAAAACGCATTCCTTCAGCAGCCAGTTGGTCAATATTCGGGGAACTGATCAGGTTTTGCCCATAGCAACCTAACTCATTATAACCCAAATCATCAGCCAGAATGAAAATGATATTGGGTTTATCCGTTGCATAGATAACACCTGTCAAGAATAACAGGCAGCCGATAAATGCATTTTTCAAGACAAAATTCAGGTTCATTTTATTATTGTTATAATTCTGCGATCTGCATCAATTTCATGGAATGCCGTTTTAGTTTGAGTTTGATTTGAGCGACGCCCTGATTGTTGGTGCGGAATCTGCGTTGCCCGGTAGATTTTAGTTTGCCAGCTTTTTCTAATGGTCTCAAATCGATATTTTGGGAAGTGGCTGGCCGCCCCATTTTTTCCCAGGTTGTGAATGTGTTGTTATTTGTCTGATCGAGGCTTGTTTCTACCAATTTGTATTTGGTGTTTGTTTCAAGTCCTTTAATGTTTACTACCAAATTATCACTTATATTGAGGTTTTGATCGGCTTCCTCGTAATTATAAGCTATCAAAGCAATTGTATAATTTTGTGATTTGGTAGCCAGGATACCCAGCCGGTTGTCTTTTTTTGACCTTTCCACGTGCAGTCGTTGTTCTTCCAATTTTGCCAGTATCTCGAAGCCGGTTTGGATGGGTTTAGGGAAATTGCCGGCCGTGGTCAGCTCGCGCTTGCCCACAAAAAATTCATCTTCATCGGCTTCCCAGGAAAATCCCCAGTAGAGCAGGAGGGAGGTGGGGAAATTGTAATTGTCTTCTATCTGGAAAAGTGAATTAACCAGTTTCACAAGGAAAAGGGCCGACTCCCTGGTGTTGCGGTATTCCAGATCATGATGTTCCTTTACAGTTCGGGCATAATTGGACGACAGGCCCCATTCGTTGATATGAAATTCGGTACCTTTCAGTTCCGGGAAGTTCCTTAACAAACGTTGCAGCCACAAAACCGACTGGGTGAATCGCTGCACCTGCGGCTGTATATGGGGTTCGGTGTTGAGCCATTTCCCGGAAAGACCGTAAATATGGTAGGAAATAAAATCAAGGCGGGTGCCTTTTTCCCCGGTAACATGGTTGGTCCCGTTGGTGACATGTTCCAGAAATGGCCTCAAAAAATATTCATGGTAGCAGGCAGGACCGCCCACACGAAGATTTGAATCAACAGAAGTTACGGCGTCCACAAAAACATCATACATTTTATAGAAGACATCCAGTTGATTCAGCGGCCATCCATCGGGTTCATTCCAAACTTCAAAGTACCATGTCCTGACCTCCTCTTCGCCAAATGTATCAATGAAATTCCGTGATGCCGCTTTCATCAGATCCGACCATTTTTCCCAATTGTTGGGCCCGGTGTTGCGCATGACCATATTTTCATCGTTACCAATATTTATCGATTTATCCTTTATTTCCAGCTCTTCGGGTAAATAATCGAATTCCACAATGGGTTTGATACCGCATTTTACATATTCGGCAAAACCCCTGTTGGCATTGGTGAAGTCGTATTGCGGATTGCCATATTCATCCTCTGAATAGACATTCTGACCCCTGGGCACGCCATGATTGGTGTCTCGCTTGAAGGTATGATGCGAGCGCATGTACCGGTGCGATTGTGTAGTATGCATTCGGTTGAGCAATGCCTGTCCCGATGGCTTTAGCACATGGTAAAACAGATGATCGGAACCGGCAGCTTCCCAGAACTCGCTATTCACACCCACAACTTTTTGGGCATCAATGGTGAATTGGTTTGTCTGACTGTAAACTGATATGGAGAAACAGGTTGCAAACAGCACTATGTTTGATGCCAGACACTTTACTTTCATTTATTAACTGATTATTTTAATGGGTTTTCATACCATATTACCAGATTAATCTGTTTTTCTCCTGTCCCATAGTATTGGTACTAATTACCAGGTCGTTGATACCATCTGCATCCCTGAAGTACCCCAGGGATGCTGTGCCTGGACTGTCAGACTGAACACAAACATAAGGAGCAACAGGTTTTTCATTTTTGGTTCATTACTTTTTTGTTCTTCTACGCGATATAAGTTAGTTAATAATTTCAATCATTAGTGTCCACTTAAATGTCTACGATTCTCTACTATACTATTTACTATTAGTATGTTCCTGCAAGCGAACCATAGCTGTGGCAGCCCAGAGAATGGCAGCCTGTCCGTGGAAATTTCCCGTACTTCTTGGCCGGGTCAGGTAATGTCTTTTGCTGTTCTTTGCATTTGTTCCAATGCAGACATTCACAGCTTCGCCTTTTTCGTTCACATATCCGGCCAGGGCTTCCCACCCTTTCATTACATTCACTTTGTAATTGTCGTATGGCAGCCACCCCTTATCCAACCCGGAAGCAAGTGCATATAAAAACATTCCGGTACATGACGATTCCGGAAAACTTTCCGGATCGTCCAGCAACTGGTGCCACATTCCGTCCTCCCCCTGGAATGTTAAGATGGCTCCCATCATTTTACGATATGCATTTAATAATGCTGAATGATGTTCGTGATTTTCGGGTAAAACCAATAAAATTTCTGTCAATGCAGCAGCAGCCCATCCATTTCCCCTTCCCCAGTAAAACGGGGCATCATCGCGGTGATAAAACAACCCGTTAGGGCGTTGCAGTTTATCGCAATATACAATTAACTGTAAAGCGGCACGGTCGAGATAAACTTTATCTTTTGTTGACTTATAGGCCTGAACCTGGAGCGATCCCACCATGTACATGTCATCCACCCAGAACCGGGTAAGTTCGGTTAATCCATCTTCCAGTGGATTCTTAAATTCGTCATCGGCCAGTTTTTTTGCGGTTTGCAGGTATTCTTCATTTCCGGTTTGACGATACATTTCAAATGGCCAGATCCCGAAAACGTTATAATCAACATGACCCGAATGTGGTTTTCTTTTTTCCTTTAAATAAGGGATATATTCATTTTCAATTTGTTGCGTAATACTTTTATCGTTTAAAGCATCGGCAAATATCAGGGCTCCGTAATAGGTGCACACATTCGGGTATCTCCATCCGAACCTTCTGTCTGCAATGTTGGATACAATTTTTTTCCCGACTTCCGAAGGTTCTGATTTAAACTGAATATTTTCCTGACTTTCCTGTTGTGCATAGCCAGATGATGAAATTGCAAACACTTCCCTGAATGTGGAGATCAATATTTTTTGTTCTGAATCTAAATCTTGTTCGGCAATCACTTTTTTCTCAAACGGATCATTTTTTATTTTGTATATCTCCCCGCTCTCGTACAGTTTCCATTCACTGTTATGAACAAACCTGCTTCTTTCATAATCGGATTTCCCGGGATCGAAATGGCAAAAAACCCAGTCTCTGGTTTTGCATTCTTCATCCGTCAGTTGGGGATAAAAGCTTATCCCGTCAATAACAAAACTTTCAGATAATTCAATTCCGGCAACATCGCAAAATGTGGGTAAAAAATCGGAAAAATCAATCAGGTTTTTGTTTCGCTGCCCGGGTTTTATAATTCCGTCCCAATAAGTGACCAGTGGTACATGGGTGCCAAATTCATTTGTTGCACCTTTCATCCCGGGAACCTCTGTTTTGTCCATTTTTGAAATAATCCCGCGGCCTGTTCCATTATCACTTGTAAAAAGTATTAAGGTGTTTCTGCCAATGCCAAGCTCGTGCACTTTATCGATTATCTGCCCAATAATTTTATCCATATATTCCACTTCGTCTTTGAAGTATTTTGTATGTGAAATCGCATCCTGGGCGCTCCCGCTACCAGGAATAGCAATTTCATCATAATCATCAGAATCGGGTGAGGGAACATAAGGCCTGTGGGTAAGTACCATCGGGTAGTAAACAAAAAAGGGCCCCTCCTTTTTGCGATCCATAAAATCGGTTATGTATTCGGTGAAGACCTGCGGCCCGTATTCACCATTTCTGTACTTACTCATTTTTCCGTTTTCCAGAACACGTGGATTTTTATATCGCTCGTTGTAGCTGGTAAAAGTCAATTGCCACAGGAGGTATTCGTCAAACCCGGCTTTATAAGGTGCGTATTCATCACCCCGGAGTTGCCATTTTCCTGCGATGCAGGTTGAATATCCAGCTGATTTAAGGATATGGGCAAACGTGGTTTCGTTCTGATTTAAATATCCCCACCGTTCATAATTTCTGAAATTGTATTTCCCCGTCATGATTTTCACCCTTGAGGGCGTGCATAGCGGTTGAGCGTAACAGTGTTCGAAAAGGATCCCTTCTTCTGCCATTTTATCAATCCTGGGTGTGTTATAGCTTGTACCTCCGTAACAGCCAATGGTTTCATAGCCCAGGTCATCGGCCATTATCAGGATAATGTTTGGCTTCTCCGGATTCGTTTGTGATTTACCCGTGGTGAATATGAAAAAGACAAAGAATCCGGTAATCATAAGCTTAAAAAAAATGTTACACATTTGTAAGGTTTTTTGTGCCTTTAATTCAATACTGTTTTATTCATATCCTCCCATAGCCTCAGCAAATTATGCATTAGTCCAGGCCCTCCGGTAATGGCTTCATAATGATCACTATGATTTGAAGCTTTGGGAAGAGGTGATTGATCATCCAATAATGTTTCCATGGAAAGATCCATATACATTTTTGCCTTTGCAAGGAAGCGTTCTTCTCCTGTCAATTCATAAGCATGCTTCATCATATTGAATAAACTGGAATAATTGCCCGGGTAAAGCACTTTTGTTTCAGGGGGATCTTCGGCATAATATGCTTCAACAATCTTCATGAAAAGTTTTTTGTACCCTTCAATACCAGTTTGCTTGTATCTCGAGTAGCATTTGTTTGCCTGGCTGGAATTTCCGGAAGCCCCGTATCCTGCCGACCACATTTTAGTGTATGGATTTGCCCCTTTGTGTTCCCATCGATAATCACCCGGCACCAGGGTATGTAAATGGGCTGATTTCAGGAATCCCTTTCCTCCTTTGGAAAGATCATGATCGAAACTTAAATATAGCGGATCTGTACTGTCTGCTAATTTTCTCATTCTGATTCCCAGTTCCTGTGGCAATTGATCTTTCACATTGTAAAGCGCTGTAGCCAGGCCAATGCTATGCCCTAATGAATATTGTTCCGGAAAATCTGATGCATATAAAATGGCACCGCTGACCGGACTAGTGTTTTTCTCATAATATTTCAGCACCGTTTCAATTGCTGTTAAAAAAATTTCCTTTCCTGTTTCTTTGTACGCTTTTGTCCATACCTCAATATAATTGGCGGCATGCCCGGGGAAAGCACGTCCTTTCGAGGGTTTATGCCGGTAATAATTCGCGTGCCTCGAAAACTCACCTGCGTCTTCGCCTGTATGTGCATATATCTGATGATCCCATAAACCCAGGGCAAATTTTTCTGCAGCATCAGGAGCCAGTTCCCATACCCTGTCCCAATGAATGAATCCTTTTAGTTCATGCAGCCATGACTGTGTATTCCATTTAATCGGGGCTTCCTTAAAAAAGTCCCATCCCATATGTTCACCCCAGGCCATCAGTCCAGTTTCAGTGCTTTGACAATGATTAAAAAACCATTTTATTGCCTTATCTGCTTCCTGTGCGTACCTGGGATTACCGGTTATTTCGGTCAAAGAATAGAGGATGCTGTATAAACTATTATCCTTGGAAGGATTGGCGCCGCGATATGTCCTGTCACTGTCCCGGATCCCCTTTGGTGCATCGGGTGGATTTTTACGATAAACATTTCCTGTTTCCCTGTTGAGCGTAGTAGCAAAAAGTGGTGAATGTTCAGTACCGTACCTGTCCCGGCCATGGGTAATCATAAAATCGGCATACTCCTTTACCTTATAAAAATATTCTGCTCCTTCCGAACTTTTATATATTGTATCATCTACAATATTGAAGTCCCCTGTTGAAGCTGGGGCAACTGTCTTGCTTTTAGCTCCATCGTATGGGCCTAAAATAAAAATTACCCAGAATAGTCCGATCATAGCAATAAATGTCAATACTGTTTTTAGAATTACCAATCCGTTTATTATTATTATTTTTATTAAAATTCGTAATTGTTTCATTGCTGCTCTCCTGACATTGAAGGTGGAAGTAAGTCCGGGTTGCTTCCCCAGTCCTTATTTGGGTTATTTCCCATATTTAATATCAACTTCCCTCCATCAACAAGTTCTTCGTGGTAAAACCAGCATTTATTCAATGTTCTTCCGTCAAGCATTGCCGACTGGATGTATCGGTTTTCCGATGAATTGTTATTTGTCTCAATGATAAATTTTTCACCGGAATAATAATCGTTGTTCAAGTGGATGGTGATTTTATCGAAGATTGGGCTTCCTATCTCATATACGGGATCAATGGCCGCTCCACCACGCATTTCAAAGATCCCCATTTTCATGAGTACGGAAAGTGCCCCCATCAGTCCCTGGTCTTCATCGCCATTATAACCATGCTGTGGATCGTTGTGGCTATAAACTTTTTCAATCACTTCCCTGCTCCAGTATTGAGTGAGCCAGGGTTGCCCGGCATAATTAAAAATAAAGGCAGTTTGCATCGAGGGCTGGTTACCGTAATTAATGTATGCACGTCGTTTCTCTTTAGCAACAAATCTGTC
>Ga0209986_10000215_pt1 | contig 53519 bp, 39 predicted proteins | sample BlataG_FD_183168 | JGI IMG/M metagenome (GOLD analysis project Ga0209986, IMG submission 183168) | Deep subsurface microbial communities from Black Sea to uncover new lineages of life (NeLLi) - Black_00105 metaG (SPAdes) (version 2) | ecosystem: Environmental > Aquatic > Marine > Oceanic >... | reverse complement strand
CTGCAAGCCTGTCTGGGAAACGCGGACCAAGAACGTCTGCTACACGGTCAACAAGCCGGTCTACGAAACCAAAACCCGCTGCTACACCGTCTGCAAGCCCGTCTGGGAAACGCGGACCAAAAACGTCTGCTACACCGTCAACAAGCCGGTCTACGAAACCAAAACACGCTGCTACACCGTCTGCAAGCCTGTCTGGGAAACGCGGACCAAGAACGTCTGCTACACGGTCAACAAGCCGGTCTACGAAACCAAAACACGCTGCTACACCGTCTGCAAGCCCGTCTATGAAACGCGGACCAAAAACGTCTGCTATACGGTCTGCAAACCGGTACATTACACGAAAACGGTAAACGTGTGCTCCGGTCACTGGGAAACACAAGTCTCGTGCTGTCCCAGTCCCGTTGTCACAAAATGTGTTCAAACTCCGGGCACCTGGGAATGGGATCCCTGTCGTTGCCGCTGTTGCTATAAACCGGGTTGCTGCAAAAAAGTACAAGTGCAGTGCCCGCCACGCAAAGTATGCAAGAAGGTCTGGGTTCCCGAGGTTCAACAAAAGTGTGTTAAATGTGTGAAGTACGTGCGTGAAACCAAGGTCAAAACCTGCTGCTACAAAGTGTGCAAGATGGTTCCCGAAACGCGAACTTGCACCTACAAGGTCTGTCGCATGGTTCCAGAGAAACGGGTCAAAACCTGCTGCTACAAAGTGTGCAAGATGGTTCCCGAAACGCGAACTTGCACCTACAAGGTCTGTCGCATGGTTCCAGAGAAACGGGTCAAAACCTGCTGCTACAAAGTGTGCAAGATGGTTCCCGAAACGCGAACTTGCACCTACAAGGTCTGTCGCATGGTTCCAGAGAAACGGGTCAAAACCTGCTGCTACAAAGTGTGCAAGATGGTTCCCGAAACGCGAACTTGCACCTACAAGGTCTGTCGCATGGTTCCAGAGAAACGGGTCAAAACCTGCTGCTACAAAGTGTGCAAGATGGTTCCCGAAACGTGTACCCGACAAGTCCCCTACACCTGCTGCCGCATGGTGAAAAAGGAATGCGTCAAAATGGTACCGTACACTGTCTGCAAGCCTGTACACTACACAAAACAAGTCAAATGCAAAAAATGTGTTTGCGAACGAGTCCCTTACACCGTCACCCGCTGCGTCCCCAAAGTTATCTGCAAACAAGTTCCGGTCAAAGTGTGCTGCCCGGTTCCCTGCCAGAGAGATTGTGGATGTGACGCTGCTCCCGAAACGTGTGATTGCGGCTAGTACGCCCTAGGGAAGTTGTCTTGCCTCTGACTACTTGTGGCCAGGGCGTACGCTAGTCATCCTGGGCGGTTCGGTTTCCCCTGAAACCGAACCGCTTTTTTTGCGCTTTTGTAGAAACTCCGTCGCTACCTGTGTTCAAACCGGTCGCCAAGTCGTAACGTAGTAAAGTTAGGCGATTAGGATCCTCCGCACTCTCTTGAACGGAACACAGCGCAAAAATGATATCCATGACCGACGTGCAAAAAATACTCCCGCGGCAGCTTTTTCTGTCTTGTATTTTGCTCGCCTTAAGCATTGCTTTGGGCATTTTCTTTGCTTCTCTCACCGCTGGAGGTGCGGAGGATACGCAGAGCAAAACCAAAGACCCGCACCCCCAGTCCGGGGCAGAAGTTGCCGGAAAGAGCAAGTCTCAGACGGCCAACGCGAATCGACTGCTGCACGAGACGAGTCCTTATCTTTTGATGCACGCCTACAATCCTGTCCAATGGTATCCCTGGGGTCCCGAGGCGTTTGAACATGCAAAACGTGAAAACAAACCGATCTTTCTCTCGATTGGTTACTCCAGTTGCTATTGGTGTCACGTGATGGAGAGGGAATCGTTCATGGATCCCGAAATTGCTGCGTTTCTCAACAAACATTTTGTCTGCATCAAGGTCGATCGTGAAGAAAGACCTGATGTAGACGATATCTACATGACGGCAATCCAACTGCTCACCCAACGCGGAGGGTGGCCACTCACCGTATTCATGACACCCGAGGGCCTGCCTTTTCTCGGGGGCACCTACTTTCCGGCACGCCAAGGTGACCGAGGACCGCGGATTGGATTTTTAGAATTGATCACATCCATTGCAAAACTCTGGAAAGAGAAACCGGAACCCATTCAAGAACAGGCGCGACGACTCACCGCGGCGGTTGCTGAAGTGGTCCGCGAACAACAAGGAGATCGGCAAGAGACGCCAGAGCCTGCACAGGTAGCCAAAGTGCAGCAAGCAATGGGAGCGCACTTTGACGATACGTATGGTGGTTTTGGACAGCCACCGTTCCCCGCACATCAGCCAAAATTCCCCAGCCCACCGGAACTCCTTTACCTGGCCGATCGTTTCGGTCGCGAAAAAGATCCGGAAGCTGAAAAAATGCTTGTTCTCACACTCGATAAAATGGCGCAGGGTGGCATCCGCGATCATGTGGGTGGCGGATTTCACCGCTACAGTGTCGATCGATTCTGGCATATTCCGCATTTTGAGAAAATGCTTTACGACAACGGGCAGCTTGCCTCGGTCTATGCCGAAGCCTATGCGCTCACCGGAAATACAACGTATCGCCGCGTTACGGAGGAATTGCTCGATTTTATTCTGCGAGAAATGCGCGATCAGCAAGGTGGTTTTTATTCTGCTATCGATGCGGAGACCGATGCCGAAGAGGGTAAATTCTATCGCTGGGAGTTGGCCGAATTGCAAGGCCTGCTTGGCCCCGATGCATTTTCTTGGCTCGCTCCCATCTACAGCTTTTCCGATTCCCCCAATTTTGAACATGAAGACCATGCCTATTACGTGCCGCAACTTACCGATACGCCCCAAAAGCTGGCGACCGAGCGAGGACTCACCACAGAACAACTCGAAAAAAAAATAGCGCCGTACCGCGATCAGTTGCTCGCTGCACGCGCACAAAAGAAACGGCCACTGACCGACACGAAAATCCTCACGGCGTGGAACGGCCTGATGATCCGTGGGCTGGCCGATGCCGGACGGATTTTCAAAGAAGAACGCTATCTCGAAGGGGCCAAACAGGGTGCAAACTTTATTTTGGCACAGTTGCAGCAAGAGGACAGTCGGCTATCGAGGTCGTATCGGGAGGGTACTTCACAGCTCAACGCTTATTTAGTCGATTACGCATTTCTGGTTGATGGATTGATTGCACTACACCGCGCAACGGGAGATCCACGCTGGCTTGAAGCGGCTCGCAAGCTTACAGACAAACAGATCGAATTATTTTGGGACGATGAAGACAGTGGATTTTTCTTCACCTCAGACGATCATGAAACACTCATCGCACGCGCCAAAAAACAGACCGACAGTGTTCTGCCCTCGGGAAACGGCGTGACGGCGCTCAATCTCATTTATCTCGCCGAGCATGTGCCCGAAAGTGACTATGATGCGTATGCTGAAAAACTCGTCGGTGTCCTGGCACATGCGCTACAAGACCCTCAAGCTGCCAGGCGGATGCCGACCGCGGCCCGCGCTGTAGCCGCCTGGCTCGCCTTTTCGGTCGCCGAACGAACGAATAAAGGAAACTAATGTAGATTTGTTTGTGCTGGTAGGCTGCGGCGATTGATTGGTATCTAATAACACGAATCTGCGGTCGCGATGATTTTTTAGCGAGTTTGTTGTATGTCTCAATCTTACGATATTGCGATCGTCGGTGGCGGTATTGTGGGATTGGCCACCGCGTTGGCACTCACCGAAAAACAAAACGGGCGTTCTCTCCTTTTGATTGAGGCTGAGCCAACGTTCGCTGCCCATCAGACGGGGCACAATAGCGGTGTCATCCATTCCGGTCTCTACTACAAACCGGGGTCGAGTAAAGCTCGGAATTGTGCCGAAGGTCGCCAAGCGATGTATCGCTTTTGTCACGACTATGGCATTCCACATGACGCCTGTGGAAAAATCGTCGTCGCGACATCCGAGGATGAAATCCCTGCGCTTGAAAATCTTTACGAACGGGGCATCGCGAATGGCCTGTCGGACTTACGTCGCCTGCAGGGCGAAGAACTCAAAGAGTACGAACCGCATGTGGCAGGCGTTGCCGGTTTGCACGTTCCTCAAACTGGTATTGTAGATTACGTGCAAGTTGCACAAAAATTTGCTCAGCTCGCTGCCGAGAGAGGCGGGGACATTCGTAAAGACCACCGGCTCACCGGAGTTCAAATCGACGGCGGAGAGATCATTCTTGAAACACAACAGGAGGAGATACGCGCCAAGCATTTAATCAACTGTGCAGGTCTACAGAGTGATCGGGTGGCGCGGATGTGCGGGCAAAGACCTGCTGTCAAAATTATTCCCTTTCGCGGTGACTACTACGAATTAGTCGACTCAAAAACCGACCTTGTTAAAAATCTGATCTATCCCGTTCCCGATCCTCGCTATCCTTTCCTCGGCGTTCATTTCACGCGGATGATCGGCGGTGGGGTCGAAGCCGGACCCAACGCGGTACTCGCGCTTGCCCGGGAAGGGTATGGAAAATATTCGGTCTCGTTATCCGATACCATCGAGACTATCGGCTTTGCTGGTTTCTGGCGTCTGATCCTCCAGCACTGGAAAATGGGCCTTGGGGAAGTCGCTCGCTCGCTAAGCAAGCGGGCATTCGTTTCTTCCTTGCGACGTCTGGTTCCCGAGTTAGGGATGGCAGATGTCAAAGCGGCCGGAAGCGGCATTCGCGCTCAGGCCGTACAACGCAATGGTGCCATGGTCGATGACTTTTGCATCGAACAGACCGAACGCATGATTCACGTTCTGAATGCTCCGTCTCCTGCAGCGACCGCTTCGATCAGCATCGGTAAAACAATTGCCAAAATGGCCGATGAGCAATTTGACCTCTAATCTTTTTTGCGAATTGCTTGTGTGTGCTTGTGTGAGGACCGTTCTCATCCTGCAGCTTCATCGTTTGCGCGATGCGGATTTGGCCGGGAATTGCGGAGGAGATAAATGAGGGCAAAGAAATCATAGAACGTGTGTACCAGGATTGGAACGAGGAGATTGTCGCTCCAGAGCCAGAGCCCGCCCAAATAAATACCTGCCAGCATACAGAGCACTGCGTAAGTCCTCGTGATGGGATGCATCACACCGAAAAGAATACTCGCTATCAGCAGGGCAAATATCTGGGCAGAAGGTACGTTGAGAAATGCTGAAAAAAACGCCAGTCCACCCTGAACGAAACCACGGAAAAAAATTTCTTCGCCTACACCGGCAAGCAATGCAACCACGAAAAGCTGCCACAGTGCAAACCCTCGAAACAGAGGCGCCATGACCTCCTGCACAACCCTGCGGATTTCCACCAAGGCATTGGCCGGGCACCTTTCGAGAAGCAGTAAAGCGAAAATCAAAGGCAGGGTGCCCAGGATACCCCAGACGAGGCTCGACCACGTTAACTGAAAGGTGGTTAGCGGCGAGTATCCACTCAGCCAGCCCAAGCTCCAGGCAATAACTCCTAAGCCTCCCTCAAATAAACAGACTAAAATAAAGGTGCGCAATTTTCCCCCTATCGTCAGACCTTTCCGAATGAAAGACTCCGTCTCCGTCACCATCTCCGCTTTACCTCACCATCGACAGCCCCTGCAGACTCACTCCAAAACGTTTGTGGCGACTGTCGGAATTGTCGGACCAGACGGGAAAGCAAAACGCTGCTTTCGCGCAAAGCGTTCTCTTTTTTTCAAAACGAGCGTTTCCCCGCCAGCACCCAACTGGTTAAAATGATGAAAAATGAAAAGAAAAGCTACCTCTGTCGCCACCGGGGAGTAAAGTTTTCTATCCCCCTAACCCGTGCGTCGCTTTCGATAATCATTAAAATACTCGATCCCTCATTACGTCCTTCCAGATCGATTCAAACTATGGAAACTTCGGGGACCGATCGCCCGGTCAAAATATTGGAAATCGGCTGCTATCCCCCTCCATTCTGCGGGTGGGCGACACGGTTGTATTTTGTCCGTAAGTCCCTCGAGGATGCCGGCCACTCCTGTGTTCCACTCAATCTGGGCGAAAAGCGCTCGGTGCCCAGCGAAGAGTATGAGTGCGTCCGCAGCGGATGGGAATATATTCGTAAAATTTGTCACTATCTCCGGCGTGGCTATGTGGTGCATATGCATGCCAACGGCAGTTCGCCCAAGGGATTCATGCTTTCAGGCATTGCCTATCTGCTCAGTCTGCTTACTCTCCGCAGGCCGATGCTCACACTCCATGCGGGCACCAAACAGCGTTACTTTCCAAAGTCGCAATCTCGCTTGATGGCTCCCATCCTACGGTTGCTGTTTGCAATTCCCAAACTTGTGATTTGCAATAATCCCGATGTGAGAAACCTCATTGTCGAATATTCGATTGATCCAAAAAAAATCGTCCCCATCACGCCGTTCAGCAAACAATATATATCAGCCGACCCTGTCCCTCTGCCCCCGGAGGTTGAAGCATTTTTAGATTCGCACTCACCGCGGATATTTACGTATCTGGAAATGCGACCCGAGTACGCACTCGAATCCTTATTCGAGGCTGTGGCAGGACTCCGTGAAAAATATCCTGATGTTGGAGTTGTCATCGTGGGGGCAAAAGGATGCCACGATGAACTTTTAGAAAAATTAGCTGCCTTTCAACTGATCGAGCGAAGCTACATTGTGGGTACGGTAACACACGATGTTTTCTTAAGTCTTTTGCGGAGGTGCCAGGTTTACTTACGATCGAACCGACAGGAAGGAACAAGTTCTTCGATTCGCGAATCCATTTACTTAGGAACGCCTGTCATCGCTGACAATACGGGGGATCATCCTGAAGGTGTTATCACCTACCCCTGGGGCGATGCCGAAGCCGTTAAAAAAACGCTCATTGATTTCTTTGATACGCCGAATGACGATCTAACCATTGGAGCGGAGGCACCAGACACGGTCGCTCTCGAAGCAGACCTACTTGTTCGCTGTGTACTTGGACAGCCTTGGAAGAATGAGGAATTCGGAAAACCGAGATCCTAGTCTGTCTGGAGGTGAGCCTGCCGGATTTTGATTAGTCAAAGCGGTTTTCCTTCCGTGAATCGCAGTCATCCGTTTCGACAGGGCATTAGTAGACGGAATAGATCAGCATCATGCAACCACTGCTTGAAAAAATCCGCAAACCGCACAATGCCTCACTGAGAGCTTTCGTTCGTCAGGAACGACAGTTCCCCTTTGAGTGGCACTATCATCCTGAATTCGAACTGACTTTGATCACCTCTGGAAGGGGTCGACGATTCGTTGGGGATCACATTGCAGATTTTCGCGAAGGTGATCTTGTGCTACTCGGGCCACTCCTACCTCATACCTGGCGAAGCGGTCTCTCCAGTTCCGGGTCGAAGCAACGTCGCGCAATCGTCGTTCAATTCCTCGATAATTTCCTAGGCACTGCCCTCGGAGAGTGCAAAGAGTTGAGCCTTGTTCAGCAACTACTCACCCGCTCCCGACATGGACTCCAATTTCTCGGTCGTCACCGCGCTGTTACCGCGAAAAAACTCGAACAGCTCGTGCGACTGCGACCTCCGCAAAAACTTGCCGAAATGTTGAATATCCTTGATGAACTCTCCGTGGCAAAACAGACCCGTTCCTTGGCGAGTGAGGCCTATGCCATTCCACTCCAACGAAGTACTTCTCCACGGATTACCAATATTCTGGAAACAATCCATCGTGATTTCCAAAGACCGCTTAGACAAAATGACCTCGCACGGGCTGCCGATTTGAGTCGAGCGGCCTTCAACAGAAATTTTCGTCAAGCCACCGGCACCACGCTTATCGATTACGTCAATGACCTTCGAATCGGCCATGCTTGCAGAATGCTTGCCGAGTCTTCAAAGCCGATCACAGAAATCTGTTTTGAATCGGGTTTCACAAACCTTTCAAACTTCAATCGCTGCTTTCTTCGTCGCCGAGGCATGCCTCCTTCGAGATTTAGATCGCAGTTCCGTCGCTAGCTGTAACCAGTTCGCAAATTTCTCTCCGCCTGTTATATTGCCCTTAACACTTCAAATCAGACACTTGCTCGAAAAGGTATGCACCACGTGCTGAATCCCGAACTCTTGAAATTGCTCATCTGCCCCGAAACGGGACAGTCATTAATTTTGGCCGATGAAGATCTCCTCTCTGCGTTGAATTTAGAAATCGAACAAGGCAAGGTGTGCAACCTTGCTGGGATCAAATTAAATCAGCCTTTGAAAGAGGGGTTGATCCGTGAAGATCGTCAAATTCTCTATCCTATTCTGGATGGAATTCCTGCGCTACTCAATGACGAAGCGATTAAACTGGGCGAGTGCAATGTCTGAACAGAATATCTTCCAAAAAATTATAGCCGGTGAAATTCCTGCTGACATTGTTTACGAGGACGAACAGTGTCTTGCTTTTCATGACATAGCGCCACAAGCGCCCACCCATGTACTGGTCATCCCACGTAAACCGGTCCGCTCGGTTGCCGAACTCGAAGACGATGACGGTGAACTGGTTGCGCACCTCTGGAAAGTCATCCGTAACCTCGCAGATCAGTTGGGTCTCCAAAACGGCTACCGCGTGGTCGTCAATTGCGGCAGGGATGGCGGACAGGAGGTAGAACATCTTCATTACCATCTTCTTGGGGGCCGTGCGCTCCAGTGGCCTCCCGGTTAGCGGTGAACTTCGGCTTCACCAGAAAAGACGGCAATTAGCGTAGAAGATTGGGAAACTTTTTCCACCAAGGTTGTTCCTCTGCATCTGCTTTTGCCTCTTCGACCGGTACCCGTGGCAGGTCCGCCTGGCGATCGAGTCGCGGACGCGCAGCCACCGTCGCAGCAGGGAGTGGAACATGGCGCTGTAGAAATCGTGGCCAATAACCGTCGAGTAGCCGTCCGCATTCAGCATACTTGCCCCCTGTCAGAGCAAAATGCGCTTGGGTAATGATTCGGGAAAGTTCTTTTCTTTCATTCTCGCTGAAATAAAGCTCCGAAACGACAACGTCATCGATCCAAACCTTCCCTCGACCAGCGTGATCAAAACGAATCGCTAAAGGACCCAAATCGGACAATGGTAGATCGTTAATTTGATATTCAAGAAATTTCCAGTCCGACTCCCCAGGAACTTGGCCGTAGCGATAGAAATTTCGGTTTCGATGTTTCCCTTCGATTCCCATTCGCAGAGGTCCTTCAAAATCTTTCGACATCTTTAACCAGACGAAAACGGAAAGGCGCCCTGTTGCAGGGGGCGAAAACTGATTACTGCGAACCACCGCATTCCCCAGACGCAGTGATCCCTGACCGGTGTAAGCCTGCTCCGAATCAATGATGGCGGAATCCATTTGATCTGATTTCCATCCAACAAGACCTGCATTTAATTCTTTTGCTTCGAAGGTACCATTCTCCAAAACATCGATGGTCGGTCGATTTTTAAGCTGGCTTGTGCGATCAGCAAGCTCATTGATCCGTTGCTTCAAAAGATCGCCCACGTCCGTGGCCAAGGCAACTTTGACTTCTCCAACATCTAGATCTTTCTGATCAAAACGAATTGCCCTGAAGTCGTGCGGACGTAAATGCAGCTGAATACGACCATCGCTTAAAACTTCAGGAGCACTCGCAAGCGATAAATGTTCCATCTGAGGAACGCGATCTTGATCAACGCGTAGCGTGACCCGACATGGCCAGGGTGTTGGATTCGCGAATGAAAGATAGGTGGCTCCCTCAGTAGCGATTTTTCGGAGCACGAGCGGATCGTGTTTCCCTGGAATGTTTGAAAACTTTCCTTTTGGCAAGCGGCGATATGCGGTCACTATCGATCGGAGCGACTCTTCCTGGCCAAGGGGAAGCATCGACCCGCCAACCATGATGGTCTCTAGATCTGCACGGGCTAAATCGCGCACTAATAATTCGCGACTATCCGACCCCGTCGGAACAAGATGTGGAGCCAGTGATATGTAAGTCGCATCTTGACCAAATGGACTCTGTGCATCAAACGAAGCCAGCCGAATTTCCCGCGGGCGACTTTGGAGAAAATGGCCCATAGACTGTATCTCCGCAAATGGCTGATCCCATTGAAGCGAACGGCCCACCTCGTGTGCTGCAGCTGGATCGACGTGAGAAAATTCAGCCGACATGACTCGGGATTGCAGCAGCACGATCCCACTCTTTGGCCGCATGTAATTTTTCGCCATTAGACCGACACCGAGCAGTAATTCATCTGGCGTAAATTGATTTGGCAGTGTGGGACGCAACTTTACTGAGAGATCAGGGCTTACCTCAATCCCCGCGGTCGCGAGGAAGAGTTTTCCCTGTGGGCAACCGGTCCGCAACTGATCGGCAATTCGACTATGGAAGTCGCTCAGCTTATTCGCCCGCCACTCGAGCCAAGCAGTCTGCATGTCGAGAGTTTGTGGATCATTCGTTGTCTCTTTTGCTTGATTACTTTTATTCGCTGTTTCCCACTCCTTTAAAAATTGCTGATGCGTGACCGGATCGCGACCCCAGGCAGACCCTGGAAACACCGTACATCCTCGACCCGAAAGATCGACTGCTAAACCTGCAAACGAAGGATGATCGCCATAACGATCCACAAGTTCTCGCACGATTTGCAACACTTCTTCCTGGACACCGGCGTGTAACGGATTGTACCGAACGCGCTCTCCGTCGCCGTTGCCTGCATCAAAGTCGCTCCAGGGTCGACCTTTTGCATCGGCTAAGACCATTCCCGTTTTTACCGAGCTTTGCTCTCGTCGCCTCTCCTCCAACAACGGCAGCGGTGTTGATAATTGTAAAGCTGGTATCAGACGGATTCCCTCTCGATCACAGAGTCGCAGCAACAACTCTAAGACATCTTTGCGCACTGGATCCTGTCCGCTGGAGGCAAAAATGCCGGTGTCGTAACGGGGTGTTGATTGCAGACGATCACTCGGATAAATCGCTCCCCCCCGTGCAAGTACAGAAAAAACGAGTGCGTTGTAGCCACCATACTTTAAATATTCAACGAGTCTCGTACCTGCCTCGTAAAAGGTCACCCAATCATCGAGTGAACGCTTTTCATCCAGAAATTCGGTTGCAGAAAAATTCTCGGGCAGGAGAGGTTCTCCCATGTACCCGGCAAACAGACGTTCGCCTTTTGAAACTTCTGAGCCAAGCAGTGGGGGTAGTGGCGCCCCGGGCCTTGAAGATCGACTCAACCCACGAAACCCGACTGACCGGGGACCCCTTACACGGATCGTGCCATGCACCGCGGGGGCATCTCGTCGAGCGTTCGTAATCAAAACAAGGGGATTTTTTGTCTTCGGCCAGAATACAATCTGATGCGTGGCCACGGTGGCGGTCTCTCCATTCTCCGGATCGTCCACCACCACTCCCGAATCAATTCCTACGGGCAGTAAACTGCCCGAAGCATCCGGTTCCAAGAGACTCACTCCCATCGACTGGGAAACATCCGTTGGATATTCAACCTCTAAAATATGAGGCAATCCAGGCTGAGAAACCGTCAGCGGGTACGCTACCCAAACCGTCTGCTCATCGCTTGGAGAGGGAGCCAGTCGCGTCCATGCGCCTAACACGGGATGCTGCCAGAGTTGGATATCTCCGTAACGGAGGGGACCATCACGGAATCCGGCGAGCGCAGGGATCTTACTTACTTTTTTCCACCAAGGGTTCGTCGGCAGAATTTCTGTGACTATTTTTCCCGGTGCGGAAGCTATTGGCGCTGCCGTTGGATCTGGATTTTTCTCCACCAAAACAACGAACTGGACTTTTCTTTGAGCGACAATTTTCTCCTGACTACGGAAAATATTCGAACGGGATGATCGATCATCAGAAAGAACAGTCGTCAAAATGAGATCGTAAACACCTTCCTTGCTTGGAAGCGAAAATTGAAGTTTAAGCGGAGAATAGTTTTGTTCGTTTTCTGGAACCGTGAACTCTACAACCTGCCTAGAGACTTCCTTGTCTGTCCGCGCGATAACGATTTGTGACTTAAGCATCACTTTCGTTTTCGCTTTCAAGCCGAGGAGATGGGGCCGTAACTCGAGATGAAAGTTCTCCTCAGGCACAAAGAGGAGCGATGGTTTATCAAATTGCACGCGCAATTTGTCTCCAGGCGTACGCTCGACTCGAATTTGGTTACCGAGTTTTACCGGACCGAGCTCATCATTAAACGGTTTGTGGACCAGTTCTCTTAGGGAAACTTTCAGCGAAGAGGAATTTGTTCTGTCATCGTCAGCATGCAAAGAAATCACGAGGTGACTGTCGAGCGGTGCAACAATATCCAAATCCACTCCATCGTACTCGCGGGACGACTTTTTACCGATATGGAGAATTCCCTGATCAATCCACATCGAACCCGGTTCATCTTCGCTGACTCCCAGTGGCCGATGATCGATAATACGACCATCATCAACCGACAGCGATCCACGCCAACTTGTAGGTACGCCCCCGCCCCAGGCGATCCGAAGCTGCAGCACCGAACGCTCTTGCGGCAAATGTTCCGCGGCAGCAGCGTTGTCGATCGACGCCAAACAAAAACCAATGACGAAAGTGCACCATAGCGCAAGCAGAAACGACCACCCGATCGGCTGGCAAATAGATAGGCAAGCTGGAAAACTGCGATTTCCCTTTCGCAGCGCATCAACGATCAGCACCGTACGGACCTCCTTGTCCGTCGCATCAGCAGATTCTGAGCGAACGTATTGTCCTCACAGGACTTTACGAAAAATGAGGGGCGGGATTATAGGCAGAGACTAAAGTTGGTCGCCAGATCGAATCGATAGCAGGTTTGCACTTTATCGCGACAGCAGTGCGCGCACGCAAAAAGGTATTCTATGATCTAAATACTGGTTATTTGGTGGTAGATGTCTATCGTGGCCTGTGCCGAATGTTCAGCACAGGCTGAAGCAGTCACGCCCTCCGGTCCCTCCCGAGCGAGCTGCATGCGAGCCTCATGATTCGTTAAAAGATCAGAAAGAACCGCGGCCAATGCAATGGAATCTCCAGGCGGAAACAATTTTCCACCACCGGTCCGCTCGAGCAGTTCGGGGAATGCGCCGTGCGCAGGCTGCACTACGGGGACGCTGCTCGCGAGCGCCTCGAGAACGTATCTTCCCTTGGGTTCTTGATACGGCGAAGGAACTGAAAACAAATCAAGGTGTCTTAGGAAATCAATCTTCTCTTGTCGACTTAGTCGCCCGGCAAAGTAGAAATCAGACAAACAGCCCGCTTTTTTTATTCTTTGTTCTTGCGCTTGAAGATACGGGCGATCTGCTCTACTCAAATCACCGGCGACCCATAACTTGAGATCTTCAAAAGATCCTTGCTGCTTCAGTTCAAGAAAGGCATCGACCAGTAGATGAAGACCTTTGGCGGGACAGATTCGTGCTAGATAACCGATTCTCGTACCAGGTAACCTCCTCTCTTTATCTCGCTCTTGTGTACCGGAATGGAGGTAAGCGGATGCATCGATCCCGAGCGGAACCTGAGAAAAACGTGCGGGAGAAATATTGAAATAGTCGGCCATTTTTTCCGCATAAAAACGACTGTGGACGATGAACCGGTCCACTACCTTGGCCAATTTCTGCATTTCACCGACTATTTCGGAACGGGCCGGTTCCGGCAAGGTGTCGAGAAAAACATCGTCGCCTTGAAGCGTGACGACAATCGGGCTTGAAAAGGCTTTTTTGACTTCGCGGACAGACCCGGCAATGAGAAGATTACTAAAGTGAATAACATCGGGACGGGGTTCATGGAGCATCCAGTCGACCAATCGGCGAACTTCTTTCCGCTGATAGCCACGCTCTCCGCGAACCATCGACAAAGTCAGGGCGGCCAACTTTTGTGTATCTGTCGATGCGGGCAATGCAGCGAATGAAGAAACAAGCCGGGAATAATCGAGAAAGCGGTCTAAAAAACGTGGTACGTGGCGAAACAGAGAAAATTTTTGCTGCAGAGAGATATTAAGTCCACCATAAAAAAGGGGGGCCGAACTCATGTTCTCCTCGTCGGTCGTTATCGGCGTATAAAGAGGTACGAGTACAACCTCATGACCAAGCCGCTGCATAGCAGCTGCGAGCATATTGTCGTTAAGACAACTTCCGCAGAGCATGCCGCCGGCACCTGGAGTTAGCGAGACAATTTTCAGAGAGTGCTGGCGCATTGTTTGATGCTCGCATATCTACCCGCATCTGGCAATCTAGGCGGAAATTTTGCGGAAAAGACGACCTCCGTGTTGGTTGTCTTGGCCGCAAAATGACCTAGGGATTGTCCAAGCGTCCTGCTAGAATCTCGCCGCGTTCCGGTCGCATGACTCGCGCCGAAGAAACCGATTTTCGGCCATCGGCTGCGGTCCAGCACTCAAGCAAAAGGAAGCAATGTATCTTCCGGTTTTTCGATTCAATCCGCTTTCCTCACACCATCGGTCAGTGCAGCGACCTTGGTCGTTCGTCGTGGCAATTGGAATGTTGCTGATATTCGCTGCCGATACCGGTCTGGTCATGGCGGAGCCTGCTCCAACCGGCGCCGCGTCGCGCATCGAGCCGCAAAGTTTGTCAAGCAAGACTGCTGGCGAAAAGTCAAATAGCGATGCGTTGGCAAACGCTGACACACTGCCTGCCCGTTTTCATCTGACTCCTCAGCAGGAAACGTATCTTGAAAAAGTGCTTCAGACCTGGCAAGACCGAACGAAAGAAACTAAAACGTTCCGTTGTGAATTTGTGCGCTGGAATTACAATCCTGCATTTGAGCTTCCACAATTCAAAGATGTACCGCTTGTGGTTAACAATGGCGATCTGAAGTATGCCAACCCAGATAAAGGTACCTTTCGCGTGACGCGAGTGATGAATCTGGATACCAAAACTGGTGACTACAAGGCCGCCAAAGACATACATGGCGAGCATTGGGTTTGCGATGGAGCCTCGATCTGGCAACACGATCATAAAAATAAACGTGTGATTGAACGCAAAATTCCAGATGAAATGCAGGGAGAGGCAATTCGCAACACACCACTCCCTTTTCTTTTTGGCTCGCAGGCAGCGTATCTTAAAACACGCTATTTTCTTTGTATCGTGACTCCTCAAGAATATGCACAAAAAGAAATCTGGGTGGATGCCGTTCCGCGCACACAAACCGATGCCGGTAATTTTCGAGAGGCGATACTACGACTCAATCGAAAAACCTTCGGACCGATCGCGCTACGGGTGTATGATCCCGGAGACACCTACGCAACGTATGAGTTTTCGAACGTTGTAATCAATGATCCCTTCGAAGGAATCAAACGCTTATTCGCCCCACCTAGCGTGCCCTTCGGCTGGCAAAAAGTCGTGGAAATGCCTGCCGAAGCGACAGCACGCCGGACGGTCCCCGGTGGCGAAACCGACTCCCAAGAGCGGTAAAACTCCCCGGCCGAAAGTTGGCCTCCTCTTTCCAGCATGCGGTGACTTCTCGCCGATTCTTCCTGAGAATGCTGCTGTTGTTACTAGCAATGAATTCACCCAGGCATGTTCTCCGAGTCGCAGGGGCTGCAATTAAGCCATCGAAAACCGATATGGATATCGATACGGGCAGGGGATGTGAAAATAGTTAATTTATAACTATCAACAAAATTGTACCGATTCTACTTTTTATTACGATTATAACGCCTCCCTGTCCGATAGTAGTTTTCGTTCCGTGGGTCTATCACGGAAAAATAGAATACATCTTTGTCGGGCCAGGGGCTTGGCAGCAAACTGGAATCGACAGCGGTTAAGTCGGTCCGTCAACGACAGAGTGCGTTGACGCATACTTCGCACAAGGTGGAGAACTATGAAAACCTTTCGACACATCCAATGGGCAGCGGCGGCATTGGCCGTGATGATGATGGTTGGGCCTTATCCTCTGTACGCAGCGGTGCAGCAAACAACCTCTCGTAGTCAGGCTGTCATTTCCGATATTCGCCTCGCGAGCGGTGGTCTGCTGGAAGGTCGATTAGTTAATTCACAGGCGCTGCCTGTTGAACAGGCTTCGGTGGCAATCCTGCACGACGGCCTTGAAGTCGCACGGGCACGAACCGATGCCAATGGAGCATTCCAAGTGGCCGGCCTTCGTGGTGGCGTGCATCAAATCGCAGGACCGTCAGGGACCGCCACCTGTCGCCTTTGGCAACAAGGCATGGCACCTCCGTCGGCCCGAGAGAGTGCCGTGGTAATCACCCGCGGTCCGCTCGTACGTGGCCAGCAGATTGCCTGTCAGAATGGTTGTCCGACCGGGTGTAACAATGGCTGTCGAACCGTTTGCCAGAACGTTTGCCCTCCAGGTTGTCAGCCCTCAAATGCACAGCAGGCCGTGGCATCTCTGCCCAACGGCACTGTCGCCGCACAGCCGGTCGCAACCACAGTAGGTGCAACGAATTCTAAAGGACAACTCGTTCAATACCAGGAAGCGGTTCCCGGAGCCGTGCAAGGACCGCAGGCAGGCCCCTATGGCCAAGTTCCTGCGAATCCGGGCAGGCAGACATGGGGCTGGAATCCCCACGTTCGAGATCTGTTGATCGCTGTTGGCATTGCTGCTGCAATCGCAATCCCGATTGCTATAGCCAATAGTGGCGGGTCGGGAAGCTAGCGACTAGTGGCGGGTCGGGAAGCTAGCGACAGAGCGTCAAACACTGGGAAACCGAATTTCTCATTTCGTTTCCCGCCGCCACCACCTTGCACGCTCACGCAATATTTTTCGGATAAAAACGCTGGGCTAACTGTTCGAAGTGGAAAAGCATCCGTTCAAAGTGTGTGTACTCGGCATGTCCCATCCCACTTCTCCACCAGCGGCCGCCCGGTCGTCCGTAATCGACCAGTAAGGTCCTGCCTTCTTCTGGTACCCGCATGCCCAGGGCGATCCGTCGGGGAAGTTTTGTCCAAGGCAAATCCGGCGCAAGCTGCGCAGCTAAGCGTTTGTCACACTTCCATAAGGGACGGCTCAAAGGCGTGGAAAAATTCGACCCTGCAATACCGACTTCGTGGATGTAATCTCCGTGGTAGGCTGAGAGCATTTCACCGAAAGAAATCGGCCCCGCCACCCGATATTCTGCCCGCAGTTTACCGGGCCGATGATTCACAAAGTGCAAAAGATTCGCATATCCTGTCGTTTCAAAGCCATACCGAATGGGCATTCCGAACGTCACCACATCAAGTGGATGTTCCTTTGCGAGCTGCGAGCCGTCTAGCACGCGCTGCGCACACTTTTCCCAAGATGCATCAAACGTTCGGGCGTATTCTCCCACCGTTTGCAAAAATTCGCTGACTCCCATTTGATCGGCAGCAAGTAAATTGGTCAAAAGCGCCAGTACGTTGCCGCCGTGACTGTGACCGCAGAGTACAATACGCTTGCCGACAGGTAAGTTGAGATCACAAAGATAACCGTGCAAGTTGATTGCGGCGAGGGCACGACCGGCATGATTATTCATGCCTGACCAAAGAAAACGATCGACTGAAAGCGGTGCTGAATCACCCAATAGATGCGTCAGTTGCGCCACGTACTGGGGTGGAAAATTGCCGCGGTCCCGCATCACGCGATCGGCGATGCCTTTCTGCCACCGGCAAACTTTCCGATGCCACGCATGATGGCGGCCCAAGAGCATGGCACTGAGACCCCAGGGATCTTCGCCAACAAACGTTCCGTGGACCAAAATAACCGCGCCCACGTTCGCCCTTTCAAGCGCATGGGCAACCGCCTGCATCCTTGTGCGATATTCGGGGGAGCCGATTTCAGGCACCGGATCAACCGCCAAAAGTTCGTAGGGGGCCGTTGGTCGACGCGCGGAATACGATTGATGAGCAAACTGATTACGCACCGGCATAGCTAAACACCACGCTGATTCAATCTTCCATGCAGCAAGCCGCTGAAGCGATCCCCGCCGAATCACGGCGACCATCCACGTTTTTAACTGCAGGTCTTACGATTAATGGGAGACACTTCTTCTAGATGAAACTCTTTCCGACTGAGTGCTTCGTAATGGTGGCCAATATCAATTTGCTCACCCTCGGTAACGCGGTTTCCGTTCTCATCCAACCGCGCGTTCATCGTCGCCTTCTTTCCACTTCGACAGATCGTTTTAATCTCAACGATGTTGTCCGCCCAGGAAAGGAGATATTTACTTCCTTCAAACGGTTCGCCCTGGAAATCTGTCCGGATTCCGTAACAGAGAACCGGAACAGAAAGTTGGTCGCATATAAGCGTAAGCTGCAAAACTTGAAGCGCGGTAAGAAATTGGGCTTCATCAATCAATAGACAATGCACCGCTTCGTTTTTCTGTGTCTGCTTCAGAGCGTCAAAAAAATCGTACGTCTCACTGAAGGCAATCGCATCTGCAGTGATCCCAATCCGCGAATGAATTTTTTGACCACCAATTCGATCATCCATTGCCGGCGTGTAGAGCAAGGCACGCATACCTCGTTCGTGGTAATTATGCGCGGATTGAAGCAAGGTTGTACTCTTACCCGCATTCATCGCCGAATAATAAAAGTAGAGTTGAGCCATGATCTTTCAAACAGACGTTACATGCATGCGACACGAGGGTTGTGGCATGCCTCTTATGCTTAAACCTCTTATGCTTAAACCTCTTTTTCTTCGATCCAAGACATGAGTCGTCGCAGTTCCTTGCCAATCCGCTCTACTCCATGCTCGCGTTCGGCACTTCGCTGAGACTCAAAGCGTTTCGCACCCGACTTACTTTCATCGATCCATTCGCGCGCAAATTGTCCGCTTTTTATTTCTGCCAAAATCTTCTTCATTTCTGCCCGCGTTTCTTTCGTAATGATTCGCTCTCCGCGGGTGTAGTCACCATATTCCGCAGTATTGCTAATGCTATACCGCATATAGTTGAGCCCGCCCTGATAGAACAGATCGACGATCAGTTTGACCTCGTGCATGCACTCGAAATAAGCCATCTCGGGTTGATAGCCGGCGTCAACCAGCGTCTCAAAGCCGGCCTTAATTAATGCGCTCAATCCACCACAGAGTACAGCCTGTTCTCCAAAAAGATCCGTTTCTGTTTCTTCGGCAATCGTTGTTCGGATAATGCCTGCACGACCCCCGCCAATGGCACGCGCGTAGGCGAGGCCCACCCTGAAAATCGCCTCATCACTTGCGTCTCCCACAGCAACCAAGCAAGGAACCCCGCCCCCGGCAAGATATTCGCTACGTACCAGATGTCCGGGTCCCTTGGGCGCGACAAGCAGCGAGGCCACTCCATCAGGTGCCGTAACATAGCCAAAGTGTAAATTGAACCCATGCGAACACATGAGAATGTTGCCCGGTGTTAACACCTTGCGCAACTCTTGCTCGTAGACCTCGCCCTGCTTTTCGTCAGGCAGAAGAAGGTTGACAATATCAGCTTCTTCGGTCGCCTGCTGGAGCGAGACCGGTTCGAAACCGTGACTTTTGGCGAGTTCGTAACTCGGTCCTTCGCTCCGCGTACCGACGATGACCTGACATCCACTATCGCGAAGGTTCTGGGCATGTGCATGGCCCTGCGAACCATAACCGAGAATCGCAATTTTTTTGTTATCGAGAAGCGTCAGATCAGCATCGGCATCATAAAAAATCTCGGCAGCCATTATTCCCTACTTCCCTATCTCTTCTTGAATCAAAGTTTGGTGGAAACCGTTCATGCTTTTAACCGGCATCTGCTTGAATATCTTGCCGTGCAGATTGAGCTTCACTCTTCACTTGAACTTGACCGCGAACCAGAGCAATCCGACCGGACCGGACCAATTCCGTGATACCGAAAGGACGGATAAGGTCGATAAAAGCCTCAATTTTACATTCCTTGCCCGAGATCTCAATCATGAGCGCATCCTGACTAACGTCGACAATCCTACCCCGAAAGATGTTGGTCAGTTCTCGAATCTCGCTTCGCTGTTCTCCCGCGGCAGCGCTCACCTTCAGCAACATCAAGTCTCGCTCCACAAAGTCTTGCGAACTGATGTCGCCCACCCTGACAACGGTAACAATTTTTTCGAGTTGCTTACGCACTTGCGCGAGCATACTATCGTCGCCTACAACGACAAAGGTCATCCTGGAAAGGTGAGCATCCTCCGTTTCACCTACCGCGAGACTATCGATGTTGTAACCTCTCGAGGCGAACATCCCGGCAACATGCGCCAGGACGCCGGGAACATTCTGGACCAATGCAGAAATGACGTGCCGCATAAAGGATGCCGTAGAAAAGGAGTGTGTTCGTAGCGTCTTCGACTGATTTTCTGATAATAGCCGCCCTGAGCAGGGGTGCCAAGCGGTGGGCTTGGGCTCAATGACGGGTTTGTGACAAAGTTGTTGCTCTCGCCTGTTGGTTGTTCCTCCAGAGTGCTTTTGCTACGGTGATTTTTGTTCGGATAATTTTCTGTGATCCGCACAAAAGAATCGCCTAGAAGCACGTCTCCCGCGATGATATTCACACCGCAAATGTTGCCAAACATATGGGTACACAAAGTCGTAAGTCCCCACATAACAAAAAAGCACCAAATCAAAGGGAGGTTGAGAGCATCCGTATCTACGGTGCGCGGGTACACAACCTAAAAAACATCGACCTCGATATCCCACGCAATCAACTTGTTGTGATTACTGGTCCCAGCGGATCGGGGAAAAGCAGCTTGGCACGCGATACACTGTGCGCCGAAAGTCAGCGGCAGTACGTGGAGAGCCTTTCCATTTACGCTCGACAATTTTTCTCGCAACTGGAACGCCCAGATGTCGATCTCATTGAAGGCTTGCAACCGACTATCTCGATTGACCAAAGGGCAGCCTCAGTAAACCCTCGAAGCACGGTTGCGACAATCACCGATATTTATGATTATCTTCGCTTGTTCATGGCACGATTGGGACAAGCGTTCTGTCATAGCTGTGGGGGGCAGATCGCACAGCAAACACCTCAACAGATTCTTGAGTCGATTACGCGGCTTCCCGAGGGGACGAAGGCGATGATCCTGTCTCCGCTCATACGGGGTCGCAAGGGAAAGCATCAGGAAACGATCGATCTGATCCGTAAACTAGGATTCGTCAGGGCCCGCGTTGACGGAGAAGTCATCGACGTGGAACATTTTCCGGAACTCTCGTCCCGGAAAAACCATCACATTGAAGCCGTCGTCGATCGGATCGTGATCCGACCCGGCCTCACATCGCGGATTGCTGAGTCGATTCAGACGGCGCTGAAGCATGGTAATGAGGCAGTGATTCTCTGCTCGCTCCAAAAAAAAGAACCACCAGGCAAGAACGGTCCTCAAACAGCACAAAAAAAACGCCCGACGAACCAACCGGTCTGGCGCGACACCATTTACAGTGCCCGCTATGCCTGTCCGAAATGCCAAATCAGCTATGGTGAACTCCAACCACGAACGTTCAGTTTCAACAGCCCCTATGGGGCATGCACGCAGTGCGACGGATTGGGCATCCGCTACGAATTTGATCCCGAAGTCGTTATTCCTGACGACCATCTTTCTCTGGCACAAGGGGCGGTTCTTCCCTGGAAAGGTTTGTCGGCAAAGAGAGTAAAGCAACAGCAGAATGCGCTTGAATCATTTCTCAAACGTAAAAAATGGGGTTGGGAGACGCCCCTTACAAAAATGTCAACGGCGACCCGCACATGTTTTCTTCGTGGCGATGATGAATTTGTCGGCTTACTTAATCTCCTAGAACACGAATTGGCAACGACCTCCAGTATTCGTCGGCAGGAACAACTCGAAGCTTACCGGGATGAGGTAGGTTGTTCTGTATGCGAAGGTTCGCGATTGCGGACCGAGGCCCGCTGGGTCAAGCTGGCGGGCAAGGCAATACACGAAATTACAGCACTCTCAGTGGCTGAAGCTGCTGATTTTGTCCAAAGTCTGGCATTCGAGTCAGCCGAAGGGTTGGTTGCCGAACCGATCACTCGAGAAATTGTCCGCCGCTTAAAATTTCTCCAGCAAGTCGGACTCGACTACCTGACACTCGATCGCTCCACCAATACTCTCAGTGGAGGCGAATTGCAACGCGTAAGACTCGCTACTGGTATCGGTTCAGGACTCGTCGGCATCTGCTACGTCCTTGATGAGCCATCGATTGGTCTTCATCCTCGAGATAACCAGCGTCTGATCGACGCACTCCGTAACTTGCAGAAGCAGGGCAATACAGTTCTGGTTGTCGAACACGATGAAGCAATGATGCGGGCGAGCGATTATCTTATCGATCTTGGTCCCGGTGCTGGCCAGCAGGGCGGGCACCTTGTTGCCTGTGGAAATCCACAGGATCTCAGCAAAAACGCGAAGTCGATCACCGGCAAATACCTCTCCCACAAAGTTTCCATTCCGACTCCACAGACGCGACGGCGGGCGCGAAAAGGATGTTCTTTGGAATTGCTCGGCGCCACTGCAAATAATCTACAGAATATCGACGTTCACTTTCCACTCGGCACATTCATCTGCATAACGGGCGTAAGCGGAAGTGGCAAAAGTTCATTAGTCAATGAAACTCTTGCGCGGGCAGCCATCCGAAAACTCGGAGGCGTGGCCGCGAAGCCAGCGCCTCATCGCGGTTTGCGTGGACTTGGACAAATAGAAAAACTAATTCTTGTCGATCAAAAACCACTCGGTCGATCTCCGCGGAGCAACCCAGCAACCTACACCGGCATCTTCGATGAAATTCGAAAACTATTTGCCGCAACCACTGAAGCTCGCGAAAGGGGGTTCACTGCCAGTCGCTTTAGCTTCAATAATAAGGGCGGTCGCTGCGAGACTTGCCAGGGGCATGGGGAACGGAAAATAGATATGAATTTTCTACCCGACATGCGTGTGACCTGTAGTGATTGCCGGGGAAAACGGTTTAACCGGCAAACGCTTGGGGTTGGCTATCGGGATCACTCGATCGCAGACATTCTCGACATGCAAATCAGTGAAGCCCACCCGTTTTTTGAGAATTTTTCGTCCATCCACCGGATCCTCGATTCTCTCCAGCAAGTTGGACTTGGTTACCTAACGTTGGGGCAACCCTCAAGCACGCTCTCGGGTGGTGAAGCACAGCGGATCAAATTAGCAAACGAACTGGGACGGGCGAAGAGCGGCAACACGTTTTATATCCTGGACGAACCGACTACTGGTCTTCACTTTGAAGATTTAACTCGGTTACTGAGCGTGCTTCAACAATTAGTCGCTCAGGGCAATACGGTGCTCGTGATCGAACACCATCTGGATGTGATCAAATCTGCCGATTGGATTATTGACCTTGGCCCAGAAGGAGGAGACGACGGGGGGCGGATCACGGCAACCGGTACGCCCGAAGAGGTGGCACAGATACCCGGAAGTGTGACGGGTGAATTTCTGAGCAAAGTCCTCTCAGCGGGGTAGGATGGACGTTGAGGGTTCGGTGACCCAGCAAAACTTGATCTGCGCAAGCAGAGAGCCTATTCTGTACGGTTCGGCTATGTTTCCGCTAACAAGGTTTTCGCTAACAAGGTTTTCGCTAAAAGGGACGGACTTCCCCGATTAGCAACTGGAAGTGCAAGCGGTGGTGGAGAAAAAAACAACCCTGAGAAATCCTGTGGCTACGCAATCGACCGAAAGAACCGCCATCACCGGTGCAGAAACAATCGTTCGCTGTCTGATCGACCATGGCGTTCCGCTTGTGTTCGCCTATCCGGGCGGCGCGAGCATGCCCCTGCATCAAGCACTCCGTCGCCACCATGGAGAATTGCGTACAATTCTTCCCCGGCATGAGCAAGGTGGGGGATTTGCCGCTCAAGGTTATGCCCGTGCGTCAGGGAAGGTAGGAGTCTGCATCGCGACAAGCGGACCAGGGGCCACGAATCTCGTCACCGCAATCGCGGATGCAAAACTCGACAGTATCCCTCTGATTGCAATCACCGGACAGGTCGGTACCTCGGTCATCGGTACCGATGCTTTTCAGGAGACACCGATCGTTGAAGTCTGTAGAGGCATCACCAAACATCACTACCTAGTCACGCAGGTTGAAGATATCCCGCGGGTAATGCGGGAGGCGTTTCATATTGCGAATACCGGTCGACCCGGTCCGGTACTGGTCGATGTGCCCAAGAACATTCAACTCGCACAGATTCAACCGGACTGGGATGCGCCGATGCATTTGCCCGGTTATCGATTTGGCAAGCCCGACAAAGCCCGACCGGAACAAATCCGCCAAGTCGCCACAGCGATCAAAATGGCGAAGCGTCCCGTGCTCTATGTAGGTGGAGGGATCATCGCCTCCGATGCAAGCGCTGCACTGCGGAGGTTGGTCGCCACCACGGAAATTCCTGTGGCAATGACCGTCATGGGACTCGGCGCCGTTTCGGGAGACAATCCACTTTCTCTCGATATGCTTGGAATGCACGGAAGTGTGTACGCCAATTTGGCGGTCCATCAGGCAGATCTCATTTTGGCCATTGGCGTACGATTCGATGATCGGGTCACCGGAAAACTTTCCGAGTTCGCCCCGCGTGCCAAAATCATCCACATCGATATCGATGCAGCGGAATTGAACAAGAATAAAGTTGTCCACATTCCGATTGTTAGCGATGCCCGTTACGCGCTTGAAGAACTCAATAAAATTGTTGAAAAACCGGAAAACCATGGTGCGTGGCTTGAAGAATGCCAACGTCTCAAAAAAGCCGATCCGTTTCGCTACGACCCGCAGTTTGATGGCATCTTACAGCAACACGCGATCTCAGAACTCTGGCAAGCGACGCGCGAGCGTGAAACCATCATTACCGTGGGTGTCGGACAACATCAGATGTGGGCGGCGCAGTTCTACCGTTTCTCACAGCCGCGAACTTGGCTTTCCAGTTCGGGACTCGGCACGATGGGCTTCGGCCTTCCTGCCGCAATGGGAGCGCAAGCCGCATGCCCTGAAAAATTGGTGGTCGACATCGATGGGGATGGCAGTTTCCAAATGAACATTCAGGAAATGGCAACCTGCCACTGTGAAAACTTGCCGGTGAAAGTACTCCTGCTCAATAACCAGCACCTTGGGATGGTGGTTCAGTGGGAAGATCGATTTATGGATGGCAATCGTGCACATACCTATCTCGGCCCGATCCACCACGCAGAGGCGATCGGGGAAGGCGCTGGACCGTTTGCTGCAGAAAGATATCCCGATTATGTAACCATCGCCCGCGGATACGGGTGGGGAGCCGCTGGCGTCACTCAAAAGGCTGATCTTGTCGATGCGATCCAGGAGATGATCCAGGCCGAGGGCCCTTTTCTGCTGGACGTAGAGGTTCCTTATCAGTCGCACGTCCTGCCGATGATTCCTGCGGGAGGGACAGTACACGACCTGATCAAAGAATAGGCGCCTCGGGCCTGGGTCGGAGCCAAAGCGGGGCAGATGTCATACGTCGGGTGCAATCCGCGTGATAATCTTTGCCCCCACCGCATCGCCCCAGACGTTGACGGTCGTACGGCACATGTCAAGAATCCGATCGACACCTAAAATCACCCCCACGGCCGCCAGCGGCAGGTGTTCGGTCCCGCTGCCGAGCGAACTATTGACTGCCTGCACGACGATTACCATCGTGACAAGACCTGCCGAGGGAATCCCCGCGGCTCCGATTGCTGCCAACGTTGCCGTAAAGGCAATGATCGCCAATTCCGTCGGCCCCAGCGGAATCCCGTAACATTGAAATAAGAAAACGACCGCCACCGCTTCATACAGCGCGGTACCGTCCATGTTGATCGTCGCTCCGAGTGGCAAAACAAAGCCCGCCGCGCGCTTTGAAACGCCTCCGTACTTTTCGGCCTCTTCCATCGTCACCGGAAGCGTGGCACTCGAAGAGTCGGTGCCGAACGCCGTCATTAAGGCTTGGCGAATCTGGAAGGCGTAACGAAAGGGATTCGTTCGTCCAAATAACCACAAAATGATTGGTAGAATCACAAAACCATGGAGGGCCAGGCCGATTAGGACCGTACCCATGTAGAGTACCAGGGGACCCAGCAGTTGCTCCGTTCCCAAGTTGGCCACGGTGTAGGCCACCAAGAACATCACCCCCAAGGGAGCCAACCAGAGAATCCAGTCAACTAGCCGCATCATGGCGGCAAAGACTGCCTCAAATACTGCCAATAGCGGACGGCCGACCTCGCCGATCACCGTGAGTACAACCCCCAGAAAGATGCCGAAAGTAATGAGTGGCAAAATTTTAAAATCTGCGGCGGCAGCAATCGGATTGGATGGAATCATCTGCTCGGCAATGTTCTTAAAAGCGCCCCAGAGGCCGCTCGTCCCGCGCTCTTCAAGCGCTTGACGTTTCTCGGCACCCTCCGCTTCGTACGCCTGCCGACCCTCGGCAATTATGTTTTTTTCCATCCCCTTACCGGGGCGAATCGTACTCACCATCAAAATGCCGAGCAGGACGGCAAGCAGCATGGTGCTGAAATAATAGAGCAGCGTGTATCCACCGATCCGACCTAGAGAGGCGGGATCTCCGATCGAAGCGACCCCGACCACAACGCTTGAGATCACGAGCGGGATGAGGACCATTTTCAGCAAATTCATAAAAAACGTGGTGCCGAGGAATTTAAAAACGTCGGCGGTAAACTCGCGGGTCTCCGCACCGCAAAAAGTGAAGACCAACTGGCCGATCACGAAACCGAGCAGCAGACCACCCAGGATGCCGAACGTAATAAACGAATGTTTGTTGAATTTCATCGTCGCTCACCTTTTGCGGCCTTGCAGCGCACTAGATCAGTTGCAAGGGATCTTTTTCGTTCCGACTGGCCCAGACCTTAAGCTCACTGAAATGGTCTGCCAGATCTTCTGCCAGACGCTGCATTGCAAAATGCTCGCTGGCAAAATGTCCCGTCAAAAACATCACCATACCTTCAGCTTCAGCAGCCAAACAAGTATGAAAACTGGTCTCACCGGTCAGGATCGCATCGCACCCTTTACGCTGGGCGACCTCTAGAAATGAGCCCGCACTGCCACAGGCGACAGCCACCCGCTCGAGCGTTTGATCGGCTCGACCGACCCGTCTCAGGTGCTCTATTTCCAAAAAAGATTTGATGCGCTCTACCAGCATATCACTAGTGGTTGCCTCGGCAGGGCAACCACAGCGACCCGAACCGAGTTGTAAATCGGTGTCCTCTGCTACCAGGGGTTCAATCTTTTCCAAGCCAATCCCTTCAGCCAATCTTTGGTTGATCCCGGAAGCTGCCGAATCGAATGCCGTATGCGCACTATAGATTGCGATATTCTTTGACAAAAGATCGAGCAAGTAACGACCCTCCGGAGTATCTCGAGTCAACCGCTTCAGCGGTTTGAAGGGGAGTGGGTGATGTGCAACAATCAGATCGGCCTCCTGATCGATCGCCTCAGCCACCGTATCTTCTGTGATCGTCAAACAGGTCATGACGCGGTCGACTTCGGCCCGAGGATCCCCAGCAAGCAGGCCTACATTGTCCCACTCGGCCGACAGCCGCTTTGGAGCGAGAGACTCCAAATGATCGCAGATGACTCCAAGCTGCTCCACAGCCCATTCCTCCCCAGCCTAAACCTATTTCCCCAAATTTAAATCTCGCATTGTGTGCCCCCCACCTTAAAGCAACGAGGAAGGGGAAAAAAGCGGTATTCCCCGTCTCCGGCGGGAAAGCCTCCTGATCGTGGTGGAAAGCAAAAGGTCCTGCCGGAGGGCCATGCTTGGATCAACGAGAGGGGGGGCAAAATTTGGAGCCTACTTCGTACGGATGTCGATGGTAAAATGTGCCGGCGTTGCCTCAAAATTGGACAAAAAAATCATGCTCACTCTCCAAGTCGGCGTACAAACCATCAGCCTCGGTCGGCCACTTAAGACAGCTCTGCTCACAGCAGCGAAACTGGGAGCCGATGCGGTCGAAATCGATGCCCGCACAGAATTACGCGGGGAGGTTCAATCCCAGACCGCCATCCGCCAGTTTCGCAAGATGCTCGAAGACTTGAATTTAAGCCTTGCCGCGCTCGCTTATCCCACGCGACACGGATACGATACAATCGACAGACTTGAGGCAAGAATTGCGGGGACAAAGGAGGCCATGCAACTTGCCTCTGCACTCGGAGCGCCGGTTGTCGTCAACCAAATCGGCCACGTGCCGAGTGCCGTCGATGTGGAGGAAGATGAGCACGAACGGAAGCGGTGGAATTGTCTTTGTGACGTTCTCTCAGATTTAGGACATTTTGGAGATCGTCAAGGCGCGTTGCTCGCTGCAGAGACCGGCAATGAACCGGGAAGCTGTCTTGCCGAATTGATCCAATCGATTTCGGCAGGTTCGATTGCCGTCACCCTGAATCCTGGCAATCTCATCCTGGGTGGATTCACGCCACTTGAGGCAATCAGCGAACTCGGTTCGCTGATTCGCTACGTCCGCGCTCGCGATGCGGTACGCCAAGGTCGAGGAGACCGGGGTAGCGAAGTTGCACTCGGACGTGGTTCGGTCGATCCACCCGCCCTCCTGGGAGGCCTTGAAGAACAGGACTACCGCGGAACGATCACCATTGAGCGACGGGAATCTACGGATTCGCACTTTGAAATCGGACAAGCGGTCCAGTATCTGCGGAATCTTTAGCGACCTTCTTTTGATCGACAAAGAAGCCAACAAGCCAACAAGTAGAGATCGCCATCTGGTAGCAAACTCCCGGCTTAATGGCTATAGTGCAGGACTTGAAAAAAAATCGTCATGTCTGTCGGTCATTGACAGAGAAGAGTTTTGTGCGGCTCAACGATCCTCTTAAAGGTTAAAAACAATGATGCGGGTGGCGATTCTCGGGGCATCCGGATATACGGCCCTCGAACTCATTAAACTACTCTTGCGGCATCCTGAAGTCGAAATCAGCGTTGTCACCAGCCGCCAGGAAGAAGGGGTCCCACTCTCCGCAGTACATCCATCACTCGCAGGGCGAATCGATTTGGGGATCGAACATCTGGCACCCGATCAAATCGCTGAGCGGGCCGATTGTGTCTTTAGCTGCTTACCACACGGGGTAACGGCTTCCTTAGCCGGTTCGCTCCTCGCAACAGGTCTACGACTGATCGACTTCTCGGCCGACTATCGACTCGACGATGCCACGGAGTATGCCACGTGGTATGGACAGGAGCATCCCGACCCTGAGCGTTTGCCAAACGTCGTATACGGGCTGCCTGAACTCTTTCGTGCGCAGATCTGCGAAGCAGACATTGTCGCCAATCCCGGTTGTTATCCCACCTCTGCTATCTTGGGTCTGGCACCACTGGTCCAATCGGAAACGATCGCCACCGACGACATCATTATCGACTCGAAAAGTGGCGTCTCGGGAGCTGGAAGAAGCCCCAAACTGACAACCCACTACCCGGAATGCAACGAAAGCCTCTCCGCCTATAACATCGGTCGGCATCGACACACGCCGGAAATTGAGCTGATTCTTTCCAAAACCTGCGGAAAGCCTGTGGAGGTTATTTTCACACCCCATCTGATTCCTATGGACCGAGGCATCTTAACAACGATGTATAGCCGACCCCTGACTGCTGTCCGGGAAGCCGACTTATTTGAATTGTTTCATGCTTTCTACGCTCCACACCCGTTCGTCCGCGTTGTCAAGCACCTTCCGGCAACCAAAGACGCCGCCCATACGAACTTTTGCGATATCACACTCCGCGTCGTCAAAGGCCGTGTCCTTACGATCAGTTGTCTCGATAATCTTATCAAAGGTGCAGCTGGCGCGGCGGTACAAAACTTCAATCTGATGTGCGGTTTTCCGGAAACCATGAGTTTCTAGTACAGGCGGTTGTGCCCCATCAATCCGTAATCCATTCCACCCGACAACTGATCTTTTTATGGTCGATTCAACGCCGTCCTCCGTACCCACAAATGTCCCCCGCGGTTTCTCTCTTGCGGGCATTCACTGTGGCATCAAAACAAATGCTTCCAAAGAAGATTTGTCGCTGGTGGTGGTTGATCGTCCTACAACGGCAGTTGGTGTTTACACAGAAAATAAATTTGCCGCTGCTCCAGTGCTGCTTGATCGAGAGCGAACGCCAAGTGAGGGCATCCGGGCGGTTGTCATCAATTCAGGCAACGCCAACGCCTGCACCGGACAAAGAGGACTCGAGGACGCTGTAGCAATGTGTCGCGCAGTCGCAGCGGCCTGTAGCATCGATCAGAACGAAGTCTTAGTGATGTCGACCGGAATCATTGGAAACTTTCTTCCGATCGACGCGATTACTGCCGGTATTGCCAAGGTGGCTGCCGTGAGAGGAAACGATTCGGAAGCGATCCTGTCTGCCGCTCGAGGCATGCTGACAACCGACAGTTGCACCAAAACAGTACAGCGTCAGTGGAAGGGAGCCTCTCTGTTTGGGATGGCAAAAGGGGCGGCCATGATCGGACCCCGCATGGCAACGATGCTCGGCATTGTGCTCACCGATGTTGCCATCGATGCCGCAGTCGCACAGCGACTCCTGAAAGAAGCGGTCGAGGACAGCTTCCACTGTATTCATGTTGATGGGCATACAAGTACCAACGATACCGTTTTGCTGTTGGCAAACGGCGCTTCCGAGATAAAAGTGGCAGAGGAAGACGAAGAAGAATTCGGTGAAATACTTACCCAAGCCTGTCAAGCATTGGCCCGTAGCATCCCTGCCGATGGGGAAGGGGCAACGCATCTGATTACGATCCATGTCCGCGGATGTCGGACGAACGAGGACGCGCGAAAAATAGCCCATACTGTGGCCGACAGTCCTTTGGTAAAAACAGCCATTGCGGGGGCCGACCCCAACTGGGGACGTATTGTTTCCGCTGCCGGGTATGCCGACGTTCCCTTTGATCCAGCGGCCTTGGAATTGCGACTGAACGGGCACCTGCTTTTCGCCGCACTCAGTCCAACCGATTTTGTCGAGGAGGAAATCTCCGACTCTATTCGTGCGGCTAGAGAAGTGAGCATCGAATTAAATTTTTCTGAGGGCAACGCTGAAACGCGTTTCTGGACCACCGATCTCACAAGTGAATATGTGCGGCTAAATACCGACTACCGCACCTGAGTCGGGATAAATTCGATTCGGGTAAAACAGATAGATTGCCAGCATTCTTCGCACCCCCGATGGTCTGTTCCTCTGACGCCTCACGGGTTACACTCCAAGTGTTGGCATCGATGCCTAAAGACCACAAATGCACGGAGGCGGCCATGGCGCCGGCAAGTGAAACTCGACCACGCATCTCGGTGGCAATCCTGGCCCTCGACGAGGAACGGGATCTCTCCGCAACGATTGATTGCATCGATCAAATTGCCGACGAAATTATTGTCGGTGAGTTGAAATTTTCAGAAAACTCGCCGGAGAGGAATCATCCACGCGCGACCAGCACACTTTGCATCCCTTGGCAGCATGATTTTTCTGCTGCCCGCAACGCGTGCCTCGAAACCGCAACCGGCGACTGGATTCTTTGTTTGGATGCCGGAGAAGTTCTGACGAAAGATGCGGTTGCTGAAGTCCGCAGTTTTGTTGACCTGGGAGTGCACGCACAAAATGTGTATCGCTTACTGGTGCGTTCTACTGCCACGGAGGACGGTGAGGCAGCGGGCGTACAGATTGCTCAGCATCGATTGCTACCGAACCGAGCAGGCCTCCATTTCACGGGTCCCGTACGGGAGTCACTCGAAACGTCGATTGCTGCCTGCAGACTTGAGAGCAAGCAACTCCATATTGTCATTACGCAGCCCGTAAATGAAGGGGCAGGGGCTATAAAATTAAAAACCGCAAGGCGAAATCTGCGCGTCTGCGAACAAAGTCTCGCCGAGGCAAGCACGGATCCCCGCCTCTGGCTCGCCCGGGGGGAGGCCTTTGCCGATCTTGGCGAATGGGAGCAGGCAGAGCAAGCTTTTACACAGGCTCGAGGGTTCGCTGCGGAAGATTCGGCAGAACTACTCGAGGCATTTTACGGAGAGCTGAGCGCAAAGGACCGAGATCCATCGCTCCAGGAATCGCAGCTCAATCTTTGTATTGATGCGCTGAAACAATTTCCTGTCGATGTTCAATTACTCTGTACAATGGGGCATTATCTCCATCGACAGCAGCGGATTGACTTGGCAACTCGCGCCTATCAGACTGCTGTCCGGCATGGAAAAATTCATCCCGTTAGCTGGCATCTCACCAATATTGCTGAGTTTGCCACAATTTGTTTGAGTATCAGTCTCGAACTTGAGGATCGGGCAGAGGAAGCCCGTGGGGTCCTCGAAGACGCATTGCTTGAGCAACCTGCGTCCTCCCATTTACGTCATCAGTTGATTGATCTGCACGTCCGACATGGGAGAAGAAAAGAGGCGATCGAACAGGTGGGCCGTTTCCCCACCGATTGGCCACATCGTGATGCACTCGCCAACGCAGTCCGAGGGGCGTGTTTGGCCAATATGCAGAATTGGACGAATGCCGAAGCCTACCTGCAAACGGCGTTTGACGCAGGATGTCGGGATGTACTCTGCTTAAGATGGCTTTTGCTCACGCACGCCGCGCTCGAACATTTCGATGCTGCCCAGGAGATCCTCGAACTCTGGCGAGGAAAAGAGCCAAAAAACCCCGAGGTTCAGAAACTTACTGCCAGTCTGTTGACACGAAAGTTCGGCCAAACGGCCCAAGCGGTCGCGACGGGCTCAGTGACGACGCTGCCACCGCATTTTTCAGTCTCCTCGGGCTCCGAGGCGGCCGAACGGGAAGCAAATCCGCGGTCGGAGGCAACTCCCTGTTCGGAACCCGAAGAAACAGGCTAGTCGGGGTATTATTCGAGTATAGGGATGCTGCCCATTGCAAATTCCGGCGAAACTGGAAGCGTGACCAGTAAATCACTTTTTCAGAATCTTCCCGGGGGATTGCTTGACAAATTCCGTAGGGTCTACAAACTGTTTTGTTCAGTATATGAAGTTATGGTCTTTGTGTACTTCCCAAATTGTTGTGTCCGTCACGATCGCCGTGCTGGACACCCCACGGTTGGGGGAAACGAGTGATTCCTTTTTTTATTTGTGAACAGAGCTGTTCATTCATTATTTATCGGGAGGCTGGCATGCAGGTTACGATGAAAAAACCAAAAGCATCCGATCTTGTTGCGGGAGACAATCCTGGATTGCAAAAAGAGATTCCACACTGTGTTGCGGCAACCAACGGTAGTTGGTGTGATCTCGACACTGGCGATGAGAACGCGGGGGAGGAATTCGAAGAAGAAGATTTTGATGACGACTTCGACGATGACTTCGAAGAAGAAGATGACGATGGTTACGGCGACTTCGATAATACGATTGACCCCCTTGCCACAGATAATGACACAAAAGAAGAAGAGGATGTCGAACTTGACGAATAGTCGTTCTCTGCCCCTAGGGAGCCCGTTCTGTCTGTCGCACCGGAAGCATTATGTTTGAGCCCGTGGAAGGATCAGCGGATTTTCCTGCGCTCGAACAAGAGATTGGGCGCTTCTGGAATTCTGAAAATATCTATAAAAAGTCGCTCGTTGCTCGCGAGGGGGCGGAGCGATTTGTGTTTTATGAAGGGCCGCCGACAGCGAATGGAATGCCTCACCCGGGGCACTGCCTCACGCGAGCCATCAAAGATCTTTTTCCCCGCTATCGCACGATGCGGGGTTACCTTTGCGAGCGTAAGGCGGGTTGGGACACCCATGGGCTGCCCGTTGAGGTTGAAGTCTGCAAAGAATTGGGAATTCACTCGAAGGAAGAAATTGAAGCTTTCGGTGTGGAACCCTTCATCCAAAAATGCCAGGCATCCGTCTGGCAATACATGCAGGAATGGGAACGACTCACCGAACGACTTGGTTTTTGGGTTGATTTAAAAGAAGCCTACGTCACGTACCAACAACCCTACGTAGAAAGCGTCTGGTGGAGTCTCAAGCAACTTTTCGATCGTGGCATGCTCTACCAGGGACACAAGATTGTCTGGTGGTGGGCTCAAGGGGGAACCGCCCTTTCCGCGGGAGAAGTTGGACAGGGGTATCGAGAGGTCGCCGATCCAAGCGCCTTTTTAAAATTGCCGCTCCAGGAGGATGCCTATCCTGATACTTCCTTGCTGGTCTGGACAACAACACCCTGGACCTTACCGAGCAATCAATTCGCAGCTGTCCATCCAGGGATTGAGTATGCCACGGTCAGCGAAGAACCGGGTGGTGAAAAACTGATCCTTGCCCGCGACTTGGTTGATGGTCTCAGCGAGCAGTGGAAGCGGGAATGGACGATCGAATCAACATGTCCGGGGGATGCTCTCATCGGGTTGCACTATCGTCCGCCGTATGACTGCCTGGGAGCCTTCGGAGGGGATAAATCGTGGAGGGTTATCGCCGCCGATTTTGTCACGACCGACAGCGGAACTGGATTGGTCCACATTGCGCCTGCTTTTGGTGAAGACGACTACAACATATTGCAACGCGAGCAGAAATCAGTAGGTGAAGACGCACTGCCACTCATCCATTGTGTGGGTCCCGATGGAAAATTCACAACCGATGCGCCTGAATTCGTAAGGGGAAGGTGGGTCAAAGAATGCGATAAGGATATTTTGCGCGACCTCAAGACGCGTAAACTCTTAGTACACCAAACGCAGTATCTGCATGACTATCCTTTTTGTTGGCGAGCCGAACAGGATCCACTCATCCAGTATCCGCGCGAGAGTTGGTTTATCCGAACAACCGCGTGCAAAGAGTCGATGCTTGCGAATAATCGCGAAATACATTGGTTGCCTGGACATATCCAAGAAGGTCGCATGGGTAAATTTCTGGAGTCCAACGTTGATTGGGCCCTGAGTCGCGAACGTTACTGGGGAACCCCGTTGCCGATCTGGGAATGCACGGAGACCGGAAAGCAAGAAGCAATTGCCAGTTACAAAGAACTACAGGGAAAACCGGGAGTCGAGGGATTTGAGGTCTGGAAGGCGGCGAAAGCGGCAAATCCAGCACTGCCGGATGATCTTAGCGTCCACAAACCCTATATCGACGCGATAACGTACCAGTCCCCCTTTGCCGAAGGAGCACGCATGCAACGCGTGAGTGAGGTGATTGACTGTTGGTACGATTCGGGAGCAATGCCGTTTGCGCAATGGGGTTTTCCGCAGCAGGGGAAGGAGAATTTTTCTCAGCAGTTCCCTGCTGATTTCATCAGCGAAGCACTCGATCAGACACGGGGGTGGTTTTATAGTCTGTTAGCCATCAGCACACTGCTCTTTGAAGGCGAAGGACAAGATACGGCCGAGGAACTTCAGATTCAGCATGCGATGCCCCATCCGTTTCGCAACTGCATCGTTCTCGGACTGATGCTCGGCGAAGATGGTGGCAAAATGTCCAAGAGCAAACGCAACTATCGAGAACCTGGTGAAATTTTTGATAAGTACGGTGCCGATGCCTTGCGATGGTACTTCTTTGCGAACCAACCTCCTTGGACCTCGATCCGCTACAACGAACAGGCGATCAGAGAAAGCATCCCCGAATTTTTGCTCCGTTTATGGAATGTCTATAGTTTTTTTGTAATCTACGCCAACATCGACGATTTTAATCCGGCGGAAAATTTCCCGGCTCTCGCTGAAGAGGACGCCGCGTTTTCGCTTGCAGTGGACACACTGGAAAAGGCGCCTCACTACCGACCGGTCGCCGAGCGGAGTGAACTCGATCAGTGGATTCTCAGCCAATTGCACCGCACAATCGAAGAAGTGACTGCCGCGATGGATCGGTATGAGAACTACGAAGCATGTGGTCATCTGACTGCTTTTGTCGATGCACTCAGCAATTGGTACGTCCGTCGCTCTCGCGATCGCTTCTGGAGTGGAGAGCCAAAGGCCCCCGATAAATTGGACGCTTATTGGACACTTTATGAGTGCCTGCTGACCATCTGTAAAATGGTTGCTCCGTTCATTCCCTTTCTGGCCGAGGTGATCTGGAAAAATCTTGCTCAGCCCTTTGGGACACAAGCTGCTGAAAGTGTACACCTCTGCGACTACCCGCTTTCAGAAAGCGGCCGTGTGGATGAGAGGCTGCTCGAGCGGATGGCACTCATGCGGGAAATCACGTCGCTCGGTCGCAGTGCCCGCATGGAGGCGAAACAGAAAGTACGTCAACCGCTCCCGCGCGTCGAAGTTATTCTAGCAGACGCCAAACATCGCGACTGGCTTGAATCCCATGCCGATCTCATTCGAACTGAACTGAACGTCAAAGAAGTCAAATTCGCGCTCGATGCAGCGGACTATATTACGTACCAGGTACAGCCTGATTTCAAGCGACTTGGGCCCAGGATCGGACCGAGGATGCCCGGGCTCAAAAAAGCACTACAGCAAGCTGATGGAGGCAGATTACTCGCAGAGCTTGCCGGCAGCGGAAGCATTCACCTTGATGTGGATGGAGAAGCCATTGAACTTGGCCGCGAAGATTTACAAGTCCGCCTGCAGGCAAAAGATGGCTGGGCGGCGGCCGAAGGAGACCAATGTGTGGTCGTCCTTTCGACCGAACTCACCGACACTTTAGTTCGGGAAGGATTGGTACGGGATTTGGTACGAGTCATCCAGGACCGTCGCAAAGATCTCGGTTGTGCATTTACGGATCGCATTCAGGTTGGAATCCTCACTGAGTCGAAGCCCCTACGTGCTGCTCTTGATGAACATCGAGAATATCTGGTGGCTGAAACTTTAAGCCAGAGCCTCACATTCGATACGGTTGGCAAAGATTCTGGCATCGATGTTGCGGTTAGAGAACACGCGTTGACGCTCTTTGTTGAGGTCGTCGATTCATGAAACTGGCAGTTTTCATTTCAGGGGGCGGGACCACACTTCATAACTTAATTCAACATCGCGATGACGGTCATCTCGATGTTGACTTCAAACTAGTGATTTCGAGCAATCCAAATGCGGAAGGTCTCAAGTACGCTGAACAGGCGAAAATTGCCCACCAAAGTATTTGTCGAAAGGATTTCTCCCACGCTGAAGCCTATCGCGATGCGATGTTCGAACCCTGTCGCACAGCAGGTATCGATTATGTACTCATGGGTGGGTTTCTCCAGCACGTCCTGATACCTGCGGACTTCACTCATCGCGTCATCAATATTCATCCGGCTTTGATTCCATCTTTCTGTGGCAAGGGATATTATGGCAGGCGCGTGCACGAAGCTGTCCTTGCCTACGGCGCAAAAGTGAGCGGTTGTACGGTCCATTTTGTCGATGACCAATACGACCATGGCCCCATCCTGCTACAGCGGGTGGTGCCGGTGAAAAAGAATGATACTCCAGAAGAACTTGCCCATCGCGTCTTTGCCGCCGAATGCGAAGCCTATCCTGAAGCAGTCCGCCTGCTCGAGACGGGCCGTGTCCACGTTGACGGCAGGCAGGTCAGTTGGTGACACTATGTCGCGGTTTGTATCCCAATGCTGCGTAAAAAAACTTTGCCTCGTGCCACGCTGCGTGAGTCTCGAGGCAAACCTCGCGAAACCCCATCTCCCAAATTGCAAGCTCCAGGTGTGCAACCAGCCTGCGGGCGATACCCTGTCGCCTCCACTCGGGTCGGACTGCCAATAAGTGGAGTGCTGGCAGAGAATCTTTGCCACATCGCCGGAAAGTCAGCGAAACGGAACCGGCAACCTGATTTTCTCGATCGCACGCTAGGAACAGATGTGCGGGGGACCAACCCGGTTGTTCCATGATCCGCGTCTTAAAATCTGCCTCGGTCCACGGCCGCATAGGAGGATTTAGATTTTTAAAAGCGATGTCCATCAGTTCGACCCAGCGTCCGATATCGGTCGCATCTTCAAAATGGCGAATGATAATTCCCTGCACTGCAGCGACTTCCGGAGACTTGGAAAGGGAGTGATACAACTGCTGGACATGCATCGTGCGACCCGAAAAATTCAAGAACTTTTTAATCGGAATATGTGTCACTCATACTACGGATCTGTGCAAGAGCCTGCTCGACATCAGGGACGCCAATCCCGCACTGCCGTCCTTTTTTGTCGCATTCGGCGAGCAAAAGTAACTCTTCGAAATTAGGATTCGCTTCGAGTCGGCGTCTTGCCCGCACACCGAGCGTGCTGTCGAGATAGCAATGCGCCTGAGGATGTAACTCGATCAAAACGGCAGTCCTCTCACTCACACATTCGTTGAGTGCGGCTAATCCGGCGGCCAAATGATCCTCTGGGTCGATCGCTTTCCCGACATCGTGGAGAAGGGCCGCAAGCAGAAATTCTTCGTCATAGGGTCGCGCATCTGAGGCAAGTTGAAATACTTGCAAACTATGATAAAGTGCGTCGCCCTCAGGATGCCGCGTGGGCGAAAGCATCACTTCTTCAAGCGGCCAGAGCAGGGCAGCAAATTGCACAAATCGATCCGGTGGCGAAGAGGTCATTTCCATGACTTCTCTCTCTGACTCTGTATCGAGCATTTTGATTTCTGACTCCAGTGCTACAATTCCCATGTGTGGTTTCTGCAAAGCGCCTACTTCGTCTTTACCAATCCGTACACATAAAAAAAACACGCCCTCAAGATAAATGCATGCCTCCTCAGAAGGACACCATGTTTGCAAGCGGCTTTCCTGAGCCTTTTCCACCGGCAGACGTGTTGCCTCCGGCAACAAACGAACGATGGTTTCGACTGGGGCGTCAATGACTTTTATTTCGTAACGGGCATCCGGAGCAATTGGCACCGTGAGCATTTCCGCCTCGACCTGCGGGTGAAATGCTCGCAAACGTCGCATGACGATAAGAAGTTCTTTGAAGAGTCGGTGCCTCAGAACAACCTGTTGATCTCTTGAAAGCAGCGCGAGCTTTTCGCGGATTTCCTTTTTTGTGGGTAGCTGCCGAGGAGGAAGCTTTCCGCATCCTAGCGTTCGTATCGCTTCCTGGCGGGCAGCCTCATACCCTAGCGCCGCTGCATCGCACATCAACCGGGCAGCCTGGAAGGCTATTTTTTCTCGCCAATTCTTTGTACGCATCGCGCGACCATTTCAAAAGGAACGCAATCGCAACGGAGTTAGTCGATTCCGAGGGCTTGCTGAAAACAGTGAGCAAAAAGCAGCTCCCATTCGGCTGAGGCGACTTCCTGTAAAGTTAAATCGGTCGTATCTTGCCCCGCAGTTGCTGCACAACGGTCGATAAAATCATACGGATCCCAGTCGTTTGCGTCTACGAAACAGTCCGGATTGATCGTGTGCGCAGCAGACGCGAGCGATGGAAATATCGGGTGCACGCCCACTTTTCGATACCAATATTTTGCATTTCCAAAATCACCTTCCAGGCGATGCATGATGCCGTGCCAGAAACTTCCCGTCGATGAGTGGATCTGTTGACTTATGTCGTGAGAACGATCAAGAAAATGATGTCTCAGCCAAAGACCGCTTTCACAGGCGAGCGCCATTTCCGTATCGGCCACCGGGTTTGGAGCAACCGCGGTTGCGAAATCAAATACCTCCAGAACCAGTAAAACGTCTGCGACAGGAACGGAACCATCACTCCGGCGTTCAAGCAATTGGGCAATCTGTGGCGGATACTCTGAGCAATCAAAAGACATCATCAGAGGGGTATTTCGATGGGAAGAGACAGGGGGCAGAGGGACGGGGTCTGATTATAGGCTCACCACCTGAAGCAGCGAGCGGGCGGGCACAAAAAAAGGAATATCTGCGTGAAACGAAGATTTTTAGAAAAAGTTACCTGCAAATCGTATCTTGACGCGTTTATTTAGGCGCACTAGATTGCGCCCTCCCACCGGAAGTCGACGTGTGGCAAGCGGTTGCATCTACGGGGCACACATTCCTTCCCTCCGGTGCCTTCGGCGGAGCCTGAACGTTGCGGCCGTTCCCGTTTGAAATATCCTTCAGAGGAATCCTTTTATGGCCAAGCAAAAAAGTGGCAAAAAAGCCCGACAAAAAAAACGCGTCTTCTATTTCGGCGCTATCCGCACCGAGGGCCGCAAGGAAATGCGTCAGTTACTCGGGGGCAAAGGTGCAAATTTGGCTGAAATGACGAGCATTGGTCTTCCGGTACCGCCCGGTTTTACGATCACGACCGAAACCTGTGCCGATTACAACAATGCGGGTCAGAAATTCCCCACCGGAACGCTCGACGCAGTCAAAAAGAACGTCGGAATGCTCGAAAAGGAAACCGGCAAGCGTTTTGGCTCCGACAACAATCCGCTTCTCGTTTCCGTCCGTTCAGGAGCCGCGGTGAGCATGCCGGGGATGATGGACACCGTACTCAACCTGGGTCTGAACGACAAAGCGTGCGTTGGATTGGCGGCCTTGTCAGGTAATCGTCGTTTTGCACTCGATGCGTATCGGCGACTGATCAATATGTTTGGAGACGTAGTGATGGGAGTGGATCACCATCACTTTGAAGCCGAATTCGATCGCATCAAGAAAAAATTTGGCGTTGTTGAAGATACCGAATTGGGTGAAGACGGACTGTCGCAATTGGTCGATGCCTACAAGAAGGTTTATAAAAAGCAGACTCGCGAAGAGTTTCCACAGAACCCCTTCGTGCAGCTCGAAAAATCAATTCGCGCCGTGTTTGATAGTTGGAATGCTCCCCGAGCGATCGCCTACCGTCAGGTTGAAGAAATTACCGGCCTCTTGGGTACGGCTGTGAACGTTCAGACAATGGTCTTCGGCAATATGGGCGATGATAGTGGAACGGGTGTTGCATTTACTCGTGATCCGTCTACCGGAAAAAATCAGTTTTATGGTGAATTTCTTATCAACGCTCAAGGGGAAGACGTTGTCGCCGGTATCCGAACACCGCAACCGGTTGCCGAGATGGAAAAGTGGATGCCACAAGTCCACAAACAACTCATGCAGATCAAGACCAAGCTGGAAAGACATTATCGGGATGTGCAGGATATAGAATTTACGATCGAAAGGCGCAAGCTCTTCATTTTGCAAACCCGTAATGGCAAGCGAACCGGTGCAGCTGCAGTCAAGATTGCCTGTGATTTGGTCAAAGAAAAATTAATTGACCAAAAGACGGCTCTACTGCGCGTACCAGCCGGTGACCTCAACCAACTGCTGCTTCCCTCTTTTGATCCGAAGGCCAACCGAGACGCACTCACCTGCGGACTACCCGCTTCACCGGGCGCAGCCGTCGGAAGGCTCGCCTTTACTGCAGAAGACGCAACGGAGCGTACAGCAGCCGGGGAAAATGTCCTGTTGGTCCGTAAAGAAACGAGTCCTGAGGATGTGAAAGGAATGCACGCGGCACGCGGCATTCTCACGAGTACCGGAGGAATGACGAGTCACGCGGCAGTGGTCGCACGTGGCTGGGGCAAACCGTGCGTCTGCGGTGCCGGCGATATTCAGATCGATGAAAAGAAACAACAAATCACTGTCTCGGGACGAAAATTTGGCCCGAAAGACACGATCTCGATTGATGGTTCCACTGGAGACGTGATGTCCGGTTCGGTGGCGACGCAAGCACCTTCACTCAGCAGCGATTTTACGACGTTGATGAAGTGGTCCGATAAATATCGAAAGCTCGGTGTTAGAACGAATGCGGATACACCGGGCGATGCCAAACGAGCACGTCAGTTTGGCGCCGAGGGAATCGGTCTCTGTCGCACAGAGCATATGTTTTTCGAGGGAGACCGCATTCTGGCAATGCGTGAAATGATTCTTGCCGAAGACAAAACGGCACGTCGCAAAGCACTCAAAAAACTACTGCCTTTCCAACGGAGGGATTTTATAGGCATTTTTACCGCAATGAAGGGCTATCCGGTTACGGTCCGCTTGCTCGATCCGCCCCTCCATGAATTTCTCCCGCACGATACCAAAAGCCAAACCGAATTGGCAAAACGACTCAGCATCAAAGCGGCAGAGATTAAAATGCGTGTCGAACAGCTACACGAAATGAATCCCATGCTAGGACACCGCGGATGTCGTCTGGCAGTGACCTACCCGGAGATTCTAGAGATGCAGGTCACCGCGATTGCTGAGGCAATGATTGCCTGCAAGAAGAAAAAAATGGATATCCGTCCTGAAATTATGATTCCGCTTGTAGGTGCCGCAGCGGAGCTAGAAATTCTGCGAAGATTGACATCTGAAACAATCGATAAAGTCAAAGCGGCAAAAAAATATTCGGGGAAACTCGATATCCCCATCGGCACAATGATTGAAATTCCGCGGGCCGCATTGACTGCCGACCTGGTGGCCGAACATGCTGATTTTTTCAGCTTCGGCACCAACGACCTGACGCAAATGACCTTCGGTTACAGTCGCGACGATGTGAATACATTTCTTCCCGATTATCTCAAGCAAGAAATCCTGGAACGAGATCCATTCCAGTCGCTCGATACGTCTGGAGTGGGGCAGCTGGTGGAAATGGGCGTTACGAAAGGCCGCAAGAGGCGGAGTGGTCTCAAGTGTGGAATTTGCGGCGAGCATGGCGGCGATCCCGCGAGTATTGTCTTCTGCCATGCAGCAATGCTCGATTATGTGAGTTGCTCACCGTTCCGTGTGCCGATTGCCCGCCTTGCTGCAGCACAGGCCGCTATCGAGGCATCCTAAAACCCAGTTCCCGCATGCTCCTCCGAAGGACCGGATACGCGCATCTATTTCCCGATGCAGAAACGCGAAAAAATCCGATCAAGCATATCTTCTGTGTAGACGGCGCCGACCATCTGACCGAGGAAATCAATTGCGGTCCGGATCTCTGCCGCGACCAATTCGTGATGCGGCCCGGGATCCAGAATGTTCAATGCCTGATCGAGAGACTCAACCACCGATTGCAGACTCTCCTGGCAACGGACTGCGGTACCTGCGACCGCCATGTTGCCAGCAGCAGAACCGTCGGAAAATCGTGCCCCAAGCATTTCGCGGAGCATATCCAGTCCCATCCCCGTGAGACTGCTCGTACAGACATCCGTATATTTTAGCCAAGCGGGTTTTTCTGCATTCTTATCGATTCGATCGCATTTGGTCAGTACCACCAGCCCCCCTGACTGCCGAAAGGATTTGACAATATTGATCGCCTCGCAGCTGAGATGCTGTGTCACATCAAGACAAAGAATCGTAAGACTTGCCATCTCCCGTTGGGTGGTCGTGGTTGCGCGTGCCTCTGAGTCAATTCCACGAGTTGTCCGTTCATGCGCTTGGTTTATGATTTCACCGCTGGTAAAATCGATGCCTGCCGTGTCGATTAATTCGCATTGAAGCCCCTCCAATGCAAGCGGAGCGGAAAGATAATCTCGAGTCGTGCCGGGCTGGGGTGACTCCAATGCCTGCGCACCGGTAAGGCGGTTAAAGAGACTACTCTTTCCTGCATTGGGATATCCAAGGAGCACAATGCGACCAGTCAGTGGTACGCTTTGGCGATATCGGATATCTGCAAGCAAACCTTTCGCCTCCTCGCGATTTTCCCCCAATCGCCGACACAGTTCACGGTCATCGAGAAATAAGATATCTTCGTCTGCAAAGTCGAGCCCTGCTTCAACCTCCGCTAAAATATCGAGCAATGCGTTACGAAGTGCATTGAGTGGTTCGCTCAGTCCACCTGCCAATTGCTTGAGTGCGATATCGAATTCGCGATCAGACTTTGCTTGAATAACCCCCAGCACGGCCTCCGCTTGCGTCAAATCGATCCTTCCGCCTAAAAACGCGCGGAGCGTAAATTCGCCTCCCTGTGCCAACCGCGCCCCATGCTGACAACTCTGTTCGAGCAGTGCCGCCATGATCGGATCCGAGCCGAGACAGTGTATTTCGGCGAGCGGTGTTCGCGTAAAACTCCGCCTATCGGGCCAGTAGTAAAGATCGCACAGGATACATCTGCCACTCTCATCGAGCTTGGCCCAACCCGACAAGCGTGTCGGGCGCTGCACCGCCGAAAGCGTCGCTGCAGTCAAAGATTGGCCAGCATCCCATGCTGTTTCGGAGGGTGTTATGCAACCTTCTGGCCGCCAAAAGCCAATCAAGCAATCGCGCACCTTTTGCCCAGACAGGCGGAGTACCGCCCGCGCTGCGGGGCCAGCCGGCGTTGCAGTGGCCACAATCGTATCGTCTGTGGAATAAGCATTAAGACCGAGCATCGTTTCCAGTTTTCCTGAGAAAAACTATCTCTTCGCCCTTCCGCATCAAAGATTGCGCTCAAGAACAATGAGCCGGCGATCACTTTTTGCGACGCTTTTTTTTTCGGCCTTTTCCTGAATTCGACTTCGAAGGACCACTCTCGGACACCGTGCGGCTTGCGCTCTCGGAGGTAGCAGCAGCAGCTAAAGCAGGTGCCGCTTGCTTGATTTTAGGAAGAAATTTACGCTCACCGATTCCCCACAGACTCGAAACGATAAAGTAGAGACAAAGTCCGCTGGGCACTTTGAAAAACATAAAGCCCATGAAAACCATCATGTACTTCATCATTTTTTGTTGCATTGCCGACTGATCGTCCGTGGGCGGTGGCATAAACAACTTCTGCTGCAATATAAATAGAAAGACCGTTATCAAGGGAAGAATATTGAGATAAGGACCGAGCCATCCTGTAGCAGCAGTAAGAAAAGGAATCGGAACAAGGTGGTCCCATTTCAGGAGCATGTCTGGCGCAGCCAGATTGTCAGCCCAGGGAAAAGACTTGCTCACGAGCGGTGCTTGACGCAGCGCCACATCGGTCATCAGCGCGCGATAGAGACCAATAAAAATGGGCATCTGAATAAAGAGCGGCAGACAGCCTGCCAGCGGATTGTAATGATGCTTGCGGTAAAGTTCTTGCAATGCTTTACTTCGCTTCTCCGTATCCCCTTTGTATTTTTCCGTAATTTTTTTAATTTCTGGCTGGAGTTCCTGCATTTTCTGCGCACTGAGAGCCTGCTTTCGACTCAAGGGGAACATGCATAGACGCACAAGGATCGTTAGCAGAATAATCGCGACACCATAATTCGGAATAATACTGTAGAAGAAGTTCAAGATGTCTGTGAGCGGGCGGGCAAAGAAACCCCAAATCGCCCACCCATAATAAATCAATTCTGAGAGGTTTACTGGTTTTGGGAAACCGGGGACCTCATATTGTTCGAGCAGACTTCGTTTCTTGGGTCCGGTAAAAAACTGGAATTTCTGTCGAAGTGTTTCTCCTGATTCGATAGTGTGCGTGATACTGGAAACTTGAGAGGTCACATTCGTAAGATACAACTTTGATTTTTCCGCATGGCGATCTCCGACGACCAAGCCCTGATAGCTGCTGTAATGCTGGGCTTCCTCGTTTTCAGACAAGGGTATTAGAATCGCTGCGAAATATTGGGTTTCTACACCGATATAGGCAAGCGGATTCGGCTCCCCCGAAGAAAGTTGTAGATTGACTGCGGCATCCTCTTCAGCCTCCATGTCTTCTACAATCTGTGCCGTGCTAATCAAATTGGCCCCATCGCGAAGGGAGTGTGCGGCGACATCGCGCAAACCTCCACCGCTCCAAGTGCGACCAATCTTTCGCGAATACCACCACCCCTCAACCGGCATTCCAGTCGGCCCATCAAGCAGGTAGGAAATCTCTCGCACGCCCGTACCTGTATTTTTAATGGCGATCTCCACCATCAGATGGTAGGCCTTGAAATCAGGGTTATTGCGCTGACTCTGGGGAACTTCGGCGAGTTCAAGTCTTTTTGTCACCACCAGGTCGTGTGCCGGTAACGGCAACTCAAATTCAACGGCCAGGGGACTCTGATGCGTTATGTTCCATTGAACATCCCGAAGTTCTGCCCCAGCAATCGCCCGCTCTCCGGGCAACTTCTCTACGGCATCAATTCGGTTGAGTGTGAGCAGCAAGGAGAAGGGGTCGTGCAAGCCCGATTCAAACTCCTCCAGAGACTGGCCGCCCATCTCCGGTCGCATGATTTCGAGAGGGCGAGCGATTAACGTTATCGTCAGTGGCCCCAAAGGTTGCCCTTGACGAATCAAATGAAGCTGTAGCTGCTCACCAAACTTCGACTTTTCGAGCAACCTTTCTAGGTCGGCAAGATTGCCTACCGCCTTTTCTGTGGCACCGAGCGATGCGCGGTGAATGACATCTCCCATCCGAACACCCGCTTTTTCCGCTGGGGTTCCTCGACCGACAAATTGAACTTCCCAGCCATCGGGATGAGGGTTGCCAATCAGGTGACCAAGATAGCCTCGCCTATCCTGAATGTCTTGGTATTGCTCGCTGTTGAGTTCCAATCGTACGATGCTGCCACCGTGCGTTGAAAGCGTGACCAGCGCGCGAGCATCGCTCTCGGGATCAAGAGAACCCAAACCGATATAGCGAAGCGGGTAATCGCCTTTCGCTTTTTGATCTTGTGAAGAATCTGTAAGCGAGAGGGCTTCTTCCTCATTCCCCTCGTCGACAGATTTTACTGGGGGTTGCAACGACTCCTTTGATCGCTCTGAAAGCTCCGGTTTTTTCTCTTGCGGTTGCTGCTGCAAAATATCTGATGCCGCAGCGTCCTCTCCCTTTTTCTGCGCCTGAACGGGAACCTTTGGCGGCGGAAAAAATCGATCGAAGATCGCCTGCGATCCAAAAAGGATAAACATCGAGAGCGCAAGGAAAACAAAAAATCGTTTATCCACAAGCAAGACCTCTCTTAGAAAATCGGTAGGGCATGGGATAACCGGAAAGAAGCAAAGGCGGTTTTTTGAATCTGGAGAACTTCTACATACATCTCATTTTCCAAATATTCTGAAATACTCAAAGAGTCTTATCGATCCTCTGGTCATTTCTATTCACCGACCTGCGCGAAGTCGGTCGCCAAGGAAATTATCAAGTTCTGGGATGTCGTAGATCTTTTTAATTGTCTTCTCAAAATCGTATTCGATGCGACGATACTGCAAGCCTTCCTCCGTGAGTATTACATAACATGATCGGGGATCACCATCGCGCGGCTGACCAACTGAACCCACATTCACCATGATTTTTTCTTCGCCAATGGTATATTCGTTACCTAAATCTTCGGGAGAAGAAAAATGTAAGCCTTCTGTAAAAACACCCGGCACATGGGTATGTCCTTGGAAACAGTTGCGTTCAAAAAGGCTAAACAATTTTTCCATTTTTCGTTGGTTGTAGATGTCTTCTGGAAAAACGTATTCATTGAGGGGATTCCGCGGCGAACCGTGAACGAACAGGTAGTTGTCCTCTTTACGGTTCCTGGGCAACTCGCCAAGAAAATCCCACCGGCGGGCATTTTCTTTAGTATTCTGCTGCGGGTCTTCCAATTGCCCCCGCGTCCAAAAAATAGCTCGTTCGGCACCCGAATTAAATCCTTCGGGGTCAAACAGAGCACCCTGATCGTGATTCCCCAGCAAGCAGGCATCACAATCGATAATCAAATCGATGCACTCGCGGGGATTCGGCCCGTAGCCAATGATGTCTCCTAAGCAATAAATTTCAGTAATCTTTTGCTGACGGATATCCTGAAGGACCGCCTCGAGGCCTTCGAGGTTACTGTGGATGTCGCTGATCAATGCACGCTTCACGGCAATCAGAACCTCAATTTCATCTGTCCAGTGATCGGGTAGGCGTAAAACCTCGGGACGGTCGCATCCGTTGGTCCATCCCCGTTTGAGCAGACAGCTTGGCAGGCAACTTAAAGGGGCAAATGTATGTAACCATTTTTCAGGAAACATTTTAGGAGCAGTTTGACATCGTATGCTGCAAATCTTTCATGGTCAAGCGGTCGCTTTGAAGTCTGCCAAGGTAAAGCTGGCCTCCGGGAGGCTCGAAATAACCCTTCGCTTCTTGCTATAAGAGAGTGGCCCGCATCGGTAATTGTTGAGACAACTGCAAAATCACGTCGGGCTCACAACGGTACGCTCACGAAAAAACTGTCTGTATTTATTGAATGAAAACACTCGCTCTTGAAACAAGCGGTCGCGCCGGTTCAGTCGCCGCTTGGGACTCTGAAACTTGCCTTGCTGAGATAAATCTTCCGCCAGATGTGCGAACTGCCGAATCGCTGATTGTTGGCATTGAGGATGTTCTCTCGAAATGCAATTGGGCCACGGCGGATCTGGAATTGATTGCCGTTACGCAGGGCCCCGGATCCTTCACAGGACTCCGACTCGGTTGTGTGACGGCGAAAGTACTGGCATTTGCGGTGGGTGCAAAGTTAGTCGGCGTAAATACGCTCCGAGTTCTCGCGGAGAATAGCCACGCCGGGCCACCTCTATGGTGCGTGATGGACGCTGGAAGAGATCAGTCTTTCGTTGCGCGTTTCTCCATCACAGGACAAGGGCACCAGGAAACCATCGAACCTCAAATAATGGGGATTGAGCAGTGGCTAGAAATTCTTTCCCCTGGAGATCGGGTTACCGGACCGCTGCTTAAAACCGTGGCCGAAAGATTACCGACCAGTGTGGAAATTTTATCAACTGAATATTGGATGCCCCGTGCACAGTGTGTCGCACAAGTGGGAACAGAAAAATTCCAACAGGGACAATTGGCAAGTCTCTGGGAATTTTCCCCGCACTATTATCGCCTGAGTGCCGCAGAAGAAAAACAACAGTTCGCCGATGGCCATCCCTAAAAAGAGGGCGAGAAGAAACTCCACCAAGCGAACGCTTCCCGCAACGCACGACACTTTCACCGTCAGACATCTCCGGGATGGATTACCGTGAAGTATCCTCTTCTTGATGTATTGCTTGACGTCCGGCAGGGTCTCCTCTCAGAAAGAACGGAAGACCACCGAGCGCAACAAAGATCGTGATCACTCGGTAAGTCAACGCGACCAACAGGCCGCGGGCGGCGGGAAACGAAAAGATCTGGTAGAGATAGGCGAGCATGGCCTCCAACGCACCCAAACCTCCCATCGGCAACGGCACCGCTGCGGCGACCAGCGATAAAGGGACGATAATAAGAAATTGAGATAGGTTTGGTCCCGATCCGGGCAAACCGGTTGCAATCAGCCAAAACGCAATTGCCGTTGCCACCTGGCTACAGAGTGTGAGCAATAAAGCGATGCCAAGCGTCTTTTTATAGTGGAAGTATGTGGTCAGTGCGGTATGGACGCGGTTGAGATAAACTCCCAACTTAGGAACCGCGCCTATTTTTAGTCCAAATCTTCCTTGCCATAGTTGTCGCGAAAAACAGAGACCGAGTGTTGCTAAAACGGAAGCCGATAATGTGGCCGCGAACAGCCAGCGGAGGGGCTCTTCCTCCTCCGGAAATTTCAGAAAAAAACCGCCCCACAACAAAATGCCAAGTGACGCAAGTAGAAGAAGCGCGTAAAAGCCTACAAACCGGTCTACGACAACACTCATAACTGCCTCGGTACGACGACCTGCATGCGCCCGCGCTAGAAGTGCCGCCTTGAAGATATCTCCCCCAACAACGCCCAGCGAGAAGAAGTTAAAAAAATAGCCGATAAAGCCAAGGCGGATGGCGCTCCAGAGGGAAAACGTGAGGCCCAAAACTCGCACAAGCAAATACCAGCGAAAGAATGTGACCAAACTTGAGCACAATAAAAGCAGGCCTGCGAGTGCTAAACGGGGCCAATCTTTCGCTTCATTCTGAAGTTGATCATAGACCTGCGGATCACTCTGAAACGTCTTCCAAAGCAGATAGGCAAGAATACTAAATGCCAAAGCAAACTTGACACTATGAAGGAGCCAACGTTTCATAAACTAACCGTCTAGCGCTTCATGGGTTCTGGATTTAACGACCTGTTCTCCGTTGACAGTTTCGCTCCGCGTTGATAGAGTTTTTGGCATGCCTTGGCAATGCCGAGGGCCACAATCGCAGGGGTCTTGCCCTTTGATGGACGGCCTCTTCGGGGGATTAGCTCAGTTGGGAGAGCGTCTGGCTGGCAGCCAGAAGGTCGCAGGTTCGAGCCCTGTATCCTCCACTACCTAAAACCAGGCCAGTCATGTATTTGGCTCGCAAGGGTCTTTTTTGGTAGAAGCTGTTATCTGATTGGTTATCTGATTGGATCGTTTTAGCTGGTTCGATTGCAGTCGAACAGTGGCCCGTTGCAAGTTACACCGCATGAAGAAGGAGGCCGTATCATGGCGCGCTCTGCCAGTCTCAGAACTACCACTGTTAAAGGTGTCGTCTACTGGTCAACCCAGACAGGTGGAGGACGCACCTACTTTGGTCGCAAGTCGGAGGTCAGCCGCAAAGAGGCTGAGGCCATCTTTGCCGATCATTTGAAAACCATCAGAACAGAAACCAACCGACAGCGAGACCAGCGAGTGAGTAAAGCCGTCACCGTTTGGGAGGTGTGCGACCGCCGCACGCTCTGGGTGCAGGCCAACCTTAGTAAGAAAAGCTACGCTCAGTATAAGTGGGCGCTGACGGCCTTCTGCAATTACACGATCAAGGGCACGCTGTATGGCAAAGGTCAGACCGTCGGAGACCTGCCCTGCGACCGAGTGACGTTGCAGCACGCCCAGGAGTTTGTCAGCAGCTACGATGATCCAGGCAGTAAGCGTCATCTGGTCATCTGCATCAAGGCTTGCTTCACCTGGGCTGCTCAGACCACTGACGCTGACGGCGGTGGCCTGATGCCCAAAACCTGCCAGCCGTTTCGGTATCTCAAACGGCCTCATGTGCCGATCAAAGACTTGACCGAGGCGGACCTCATCACCGACGTAGAGCATCAGCTTCTCGTCACCTACAGTGCCGACCGTCACCATGAGTGGCATGGCACTGACAACACGGTGCAGGACATCATCAAGCTGATGCACCACTGTGGCCCTCGGACATCTGAGCCACTAGAGGCCAACGTCAGAGACTTCAACCGACGCACCCGACAGCTTACGCTGGGCAATCACAAGCGCAGCCAGACGCAGCAAAACACAGCGCTGCGTCAACTTACGCTCAACGATGAGGCGTTTGCGATTGTCGCCAAGCATTGTGCGGACAAGGGTCCTAACGACCCAATCTTTACCACGTCAACGGGCAGTCGCTGGTCAGTGAACCGCATCAACCTAAGGTTTCGCCAGATCAAAGCGTTGGTTGCCAAGCCTCATGCCAAAGACAAACGGGTTGGCACGGTGCGGGCCTCGATCACGCCATACAGCTATCGAGATCTCTACATCAGCGAACTGCTGATGGTAGGTGTGCCCGTGTTTCAAGTTGCCAAGATGGCTGGCACCAGCATCAAGATGATCGAGAAACATTACGGCCACTTTTTCAACAGTGACCTTACCGAGGCGCAGGGCAAGCTAGATGCTGTCCGCAAGAGTCGCAGTCGCAAGGCCAAAGGTTTGCGAGTCGTTGCCTGATACCGAGTAGAGCCAATGAGACAATCCGCCAACATTGGTGGCGGATTGTCTCACTTCCGGCGCAGGGCCTGTGGCTTATAGCGTTTGATCTGGCGTCGGCGCTGCGGCTTTGTGGGCTGTGGTTTCTCTTGCACACCATGATTGCGTAGCTCCATCACTGCCGACAATAACAAACGATAGCGGGCCTTCACCGATCGCAATGGTGCAATGTTTCTGGCAATCAGCAGCTCGTCATCTATGTAGCGTCTGACTGTGCGCACCGAGACCGCCAGGACGTCAGCGGCCTCTTGCAGCGTCACCTCCTCTGGCAGTTCCAGCTTGCTGGCTAGTTTGCTCATGATATGATGTTGGTGCATTGGCCTTCGGGTTGGTGTAACTTGCGCCGCTGGCCCCTTAGGTCTGCAAACCGTTTGAGGGGGCCGGCGGTCATTTTTTCTCTATGCTTTTCTAGCGAGACAATCCCTTATGAAGCCCTGGCCCCGGAGCGTTGCCATGCGATGATGGGGCCGGTGTCTTTTTGTTATTCGCATCAACTGGGAAAACGTGCAAGGAATCCTTATTTCTTTCGACGAGCGGGGCGATTTGTCTTCCTGGCACCCCGCTCCACAAGCTCATAGCCGGCCTCGCCAACACGATGGAGTTCGAGCTCGACAGAGCTTCGCCCCCTAGTTTCAGTGACCTGTAAACGTGGTCTCAGGGTCGGCTTCGGCCCCGCACTCGGCCGAACCTTTTCATAGGCCGTGATCGCGTGCCGATACAGTGGGATCATCACGTACGACTTTCCAGTTTCTGAAGTGTCCGCGAGAATCTGGCCCGCGACAAAGTCGGCCGCGATCTGAAATTCATCACCGTCCCACAGCAGGATCAAGTTGCACCCGCGGTCAATGCTCGCAATGACCGTATCGCGTATCTCGTCTCGTACCAAGAAGTCATCAAGACGACGCGACAAAGGTCGTATGTCTTGCCGCATAGTTGGCAAGAACTCAATGAAAATACTCTCCGCTTGGCAGAGGTCCATTCGCGGAGATACCTCGCTTAGCCGGTACCTTTTGCGAGACTTTTTCTTTTCCGCGGGCCAGTCATTTCCAAGGATGCACGCTATCTCCTTCAAGGTTTTTCCGGCATCGACCAAGTGTCGAATCTTTTTGCAACGGTCTAAAACCCAGCGCGGCCAGTAAGCGATCTTCCCGCGTCCGTTCGGATGGGTCCCGATCGTCGGCTTGGGAATCAGCCGTCGCTGGTGCCAGCGAGTCAGTGTCTTGGTGTCCTTGATCTTCGCGGCCTTGCAAAGTTCTGAGGACGGTACGAGTTCGTCTATGCCTGCTTCACTTTTCATGCAGACATGATAACATGTCGTATGACCGTGTCAACTGAGCCGTGGAGGAAAACAATATGAAGACGCGAACGAGCGACGACTCCCGCAGCACCGATTTCAATGGACGAAGGCTCCTGTGGCTGGGCGATCGCCCAAAGGATCACCGCGGCCGCGATCTGCTCCTTGGTTCGTTGCTTCGAGACTCCCGCTTGCGGATGTTTCGGAAGCAGTGCTGGAAACCGCCCGCGTGCCACTCCACTTTGGCGACCACGCGGCGCGATCGCTGCCAAGATTTCGCCTGGTATTGGAAGCTGTGGTAAAACACCTTGGGCTTGTGCGAAGGCCGCCCGACAGGACGGGTGAGAAGATGCTCGATTTCCCGCTCCAAGACCGCGTTGGCCTTGAGGCGAATAGTGTAGCGATAGCCTTCTTTCTCCAGGAGACGGTACAATGCCGGATTGGCAAAGGCCGCATCACCACGAAAGAACTTGGGGATGCTCAGGTGGCGATAGCGCGCGATCACCGGCAGCAGCACCCGCCGCCAGAATTTCGCGCTGGCATGATTACCGCGCCGCAGCATGGCCCGTTCCAGGTCGCCGAATTGATTGAACAAGAACAGTGGATGGTAGCAGTTGCACTCAAAGTGCCCGTTGTACGCTGAACCCTCTTGTCGGCCGTAGGTTTCACTGACCGAGCTATCGAGGTCGAGGATCAGTTCTTTGAGCGGCTTTCGCTGATGGACCTTGTCGATCCACTCGCCGGAAAGATCCATCAGCGTCTTGAGGTTGCTCTTGGTACTGAGCGAGTCGGTCTCGAATCGGCCGACCTCACTAGTCGAGGCGGCTTGTTTCTCGGGCAGCGCCGCTCTGCCACCGACCACATGACGCATGGCCGGATCGACGGACAATCGCTCGGCATCGTTCACGTCTTCATAACCCGCCAGTCGGCTGTAGATCGACTGCCGCAAGAGCGGCAGCAGGCCATGTTGCTTGTTCTGGCCGACGCGAGAATCTTGCAGGCTCGCTGCGCCTAAATCGGTCAGGCCGAGCGCCTCATCGAGTTCGCGATACGCCAGCAGTCCGGCGTCGGTAGTGATCTGGCTGCCCAGGAATTTCAG
>Ga0209986_10000214_pt1 | contig 53533 bp, 52 predicted proteins | sample BlataG_FD_183168 | JGI IMG/M metagenome (GOLD analysis project Ga0209986, IMG submission 183168) | Deep subsurface microbial communities from Black Sea to uncover new lineages of life (NeLLi) - Black_00105 metaG (SPAdes) (version 2) | ecosystem: Environmental > Aquatic > Marine > Oceanic >... | reverse complement strand
TCATATCTTTTGCACACCAGTAGATACCAGTGGACTCCATCACTGCCACAGAGACCCCGATGGACTGCATCCACCTGGTCATCTTGTCAAGACCAGACCATGAGTTGGAGAAGGAGCTCTTCACAACAGGTTCCTCACCCACCAGACCAAGGTCGTTAGCCTGACCTGGGAGAAAGTGGCGATTATGTTCGTCCAGGTCACCAATGGCCGCACAGACCAGAGTTGACTTGGAGACATCGATTCCGCAATATTTTAGAGCAACGGATGTTGTATCTCTCATTGAAATTAATTCCTGTTAATTTCAGGACAAGGGACGACCAGATGGACAATTTTCAATACGTGCTCGAAGCACAAGAAGATGTATTCGTCAGGTCGTCCTGAATCATTTTGTACACCGTCATCATAGTGACACGTTCTTGCCGATCCATCATGTCCTTGAAGAACAGGTATGTTCATTCGCACTCATATCTTTTGTACAATCTTGTAGGTGGCTAAAACATACTGCTCAAGATTGAGTGGTGTGGACGTTCAATGCTGATTGCTAGGGCGTGTATTTAATGGGGGCGCTGCTAGTTGGACGGAAACAGAAAACGCCTGTGCAGAGGACTTGAGACTTGTCGCAGATTCAGTAAGATCTGCAGAGCAGACCTCAATGAATCAGGAACCGAACATCAATCAAGGACATTAATGTCCAGGATTGTACAAGTTTCGGGCAGCAGTGAGCCATTTCCTAGCACTTAAGAAGGAGAGGTCAAAGGCGAGGTGAAATCACAGGCAGGTCTGATGGACCTCTGACTGTGTTTCTGCACATGGAGGAAGAACAGTGCCGCTGAAACTCATCAGGACCGAGGATGACCGCACTCTGACAATAGAGCGCGGTCTCTATACTAAGCGATTCCTTCTGATTGTTGATAGAGAAACTTGCAGGGGGTGTGGTATTTGTGAGAGAGTCTGCCACACAGGCGCAATATCTCTTCACGAACGACTCAAGGAAGTCATCGATGGCAAAGAGAGAGCTGTGAGAGCCCAAATTGATATCGACCCACACTTGTGCGATCATTGTGGTATGTGTGAGGCAACCTGTCCCTTCGTAGCTATAACACACACCCTCAATGGCGAACCCATGGTCTGTGTACACGAAGCCAATGCCTTCCCAGAGTATATCCGTGAGATTGTCATAGACGAGTCGAAGATTGCGCCCTTCATCAAAAAAGCGGAAACACTCTGTCCATTAGGGCTTGTTTCCGTCGAAGATGGCAAACTGGCAATTGATGAGAGGTCCTGTCCTTGTTGCAGAGTCTGTGAAGACAGGACAGATGGTGCAATCAAAGTCCGTAAGATCTTCCACGGATCAATCAAGATAGAACAGGCGAAGTGTCCCAAAGGGTGCCAGAATTGCTTCGATGTATGCCCAGTAGAGGCCTTGGAGCTTGGGGACGATGGAAAGGTCTATCCAATAGACAAGTTCTGTGTCTACTGTGAGGCGTGTGTCAAGGTCTGTCCAGAACCAGAAGCGTTGACAGTGACCCGTACATCAATCCGTCACACTCAGGTGAAATCTGGAGCTTGGAATAAAGCATTGGAGAAGTTGGCTACAGGTACGGCATTGGAACAGGAGATGCGAACAAAGAGAACTTCCAAGGTTGCTGAGTCCATGACGAGGAGACAAGTGATTGGAGCTGGCGGTGACTAGCAATGACAGAGTCAAAGACAGATACCGATACAAAAGTAGTAGAGCTCAGGGAGCCCCGCGTGGGTGTGTTCCTCTGCCACTGCGGTTTGAATATCGCTGGAACTCTTGACATGGATGACCTCGAAAAGTACTCCGAGAAACTGCCAGATGTTGTTTTCGTTAAACAGAACCGCTATACGTGTGCAGACCCGGGACAAGATGAAATTAGAAAGGCAATAGCAGAACACGATCTCACTAGAGTTGTGGTGGCAGCTTGTTCTCCGAGAATGCATGAGCCAACCTTCAGGACCACTGTATCAGATGCAGGTCTCAATGAATTCTATTTTGAGATGGCAAACATAAGAGAACACTGTTCATGGTGTCACCCCAAGGGACAGGCTACACAGGAGAAGGCAAAAGAGATCATCAAGATGGCGGTGGCTAAAGCTCGACTCTTGGCACCACTCCAGAAGTTTGAGGTCCCGGTCACCCCGAAAGCCATGGTAATAGGCGGCGGAGTTGCTGGAATCCATTCCGCTCTGGACCTAGCGAACATGGGATTCAAGACCTATCTTGTGGAGCGCGACGAGAGCATTGGAGGCCACATGGCTCAACTCGACAAGACATTCCCAACGTTAGACTGCTCGATTTGCATCGAAGGACCGAAGATGGTCGAATGCTCCAGAAACCCGAACATCGAAATCATCTCGTACGCAGACATTCTCAAAGTTGATGGCTACATTGGTAACTTCAAGGTCAAGATTCAGAAGAAAGCAAGATACGTAATACAGTCAGAATGCACAGGCTGTGGCGAGTGTGTCGAGAGTTGTCCAGTAGAATATCCAAACAGCTGGGAGCAGAACCTCGGAACGCGAAAGGCGATATCAATTCCATTTCCTCAAGCAGTTCCACTCGTCTTCACGATAAACATGGGTCACTGTATTGAGTGTTTCAAGTGCATTGACGCCTGCGGCGATAGACAGGCCATAAACTTCTCCCAAGAGCCCGAGGAGATTGAGGTAGAAGTTGGCACCATAGTCGTAACGACTGGTTTCCACTCAATGTATGAACCAATACCAGGGTCAGAGAGCCAGCCAGCGGAAAAGGGATATTATGGCTATGGTAAGTTTGACAACGTGCTTACCGCGCTTGAGGTAGAGCGACTTGTCTGCGCGGGTGGACCAACCGGTGGAGAGGTCATCCGCAGGTCGGATGGAAAGCACCCGAAGAGGGTCGGGTTCATTCAGTGTGTTGGCTCAAGGGACGTTAACAAGTACGAGTACTGCTCGAACTTCTGCTGCATGTATACGATCAAAAATTCAGTTTTGATTAAGGAGCATGAGCCAGATACGGAGATTTACATCTTCTATATTGACATGCGGACCTCAGGAAAGGGTTACGAGGACTTCTACAGACGAGGAAGAGAGTCAGGATTCACATTCATCAAGGGCAGACCCTACGAGGTCACTGAAGACCCGGTCACAAAGAACCTCATCATCAGGACAGAGGATGCCCTTCTGGGTGAGCCTATCGAGGTTGAGGTAGATCTGCTAATACTCTCGACGGCCGGCGAGCCCAACGAGGATACTAACGAACTTGGCAGCAAACTGCACATCACTCGAAGCGGAGATGGGTTCTTCATGGAAGCACATCCGAAGCTTAAACCCCTAGACACGCCTGTTGACGGAATATACCTGGCTGGCGCATGTCAGGGTCTTAAGGACATTCCATATTCAGTTGCTCAGGGCAGTGGGGCCGCGGCAAGGGCTGCGACTGTGCTGTCTAAGAAAACCGTGGAAATCGAGCCCATTGTTGCAGTAGTCGACCCAGAAACGTGCGTTAACACAGATAGGAAATGTGGTATCTGTGTTGACAAGTGCCCATATGGGGCCATAACCGCCCTTGAAGGCAAGGCTGCAGTAGTCAACGTCGCCAACTGCCACGGCTGTGGAACTTGTGTTGCATCTTGCCCACAAGACGCTATAACGCAGATGCACTTTACAGATGAACAAATAACGGCTCAGATCAGAGCGGCACTTGAAGACAAAGCAGAGGAAAAGATACTGGTCTTCGCCTGCAACTGGTGCTGCTACGGCGGCTCAGACCTAGCAGGAACGAGTCGTATGGAATACCCGCCGACCGCCAGAATCATCCGGGTGATGTGTTCTGGACGTGTGGACACGGACTTCGTGGCTGAGGCCTACAGGCTGGGCGCAGGCATGGTGCTAGTCGGTGCCTGTCACTTACCCACGGATTGTCATTATATTTCTGGGAACTTTGCTATGAAAGAACGCATGGAGAGATATGCTAAAGTTCTGGAGAAAGCAGGAATCAGTCCGCAGAGATTCAAAATCGAATACATATCGGCAGCTGAGGGGTTAGTATTTGCTAATGTGATGAAGGAGATGACGCAACAGCTCCATGACCTAGGAGTGGAAGGGATTAAGAAAGAGAATGAAACGGCACGGAAGCGCATTGAAGCGCCATTGCGAAGAAAGGGTCTCATCCCAACAGAGTAGGGCATGTGATTTCGGACTGGAAGAAGGGTGGAGTTCTATCAAGAGCTCCTTCTTTCATCCGAATGTCGCTCATAGTGGGCCGGGGTCTTTGGAGTGAAGCCATTCTATGAAATCGTGTGTGAAGACTATCACTCTCTCTGTGTCTTCCAAGTCAACTAGTAGCGGGTCAATGCTCTTCCACATAGCGCCCGACACCTGTAATCTATTGGCCAAGTTACTTACCTGTGGGTTAGGCTCCTGCTTAATCTGCTCTACGTTCATCTGAAGAGCAGAGAAGAGTTCCTCGGCTCCACATATGCTCTTGAGAGCCGCAGGGTCAAGTCCCATGATGTCTATTACTGACTGGCCGTCTGAGTACCACTTCCGCATGTTTTCAGCCAGTTGCATGAACTTCTCCTTCATTCCTCCTTTGCCCATCGACCTGCTCAACTCCCAAAATCTGAGCCTTCCCTATGCCCTTTGAACCGGGCATTAGATTCTCATGTGCAGGTTTCAAGGAGATGCTTTCAGATATTGTTTTGCTTCTTGAGTACTAAACAGCTGTCTTCCCTCTTCCGGACCATTCTCCGGGACCTACTTGAGCGATTCACCAAGGCATCTTTGGATGTGGTTCAACTCCTCCGAGGACTAGGCTCTCAAATCATAGCATTTGGTTCATCCGCGCTCCCAAAGTTGAGATGGCTACCTCGTTCCCGTCATCGCGATGCTCGTGCTCAGTATCAGCATATCTAGGACACAGGCCATGTATGGCATCGTGCATACACCCATCCGGCAATTCCTGGAATTGTGAATGATAATTACTAGAGCAAAATCCCCTCAAGATGATTCGGATGTTACTAGGAATGTGGCTTCCACCAGTTCAGACATCGTTTGCGCAGAGCCTTTCCTCTGTGACTTGCATCATTGTGGATGTGCATCTTCTTCTATTCTATTACCGAGTTACTCTTGATAGCTATGTCGTTATCAAAACCGCCCGAGGAAGATCCGGATTGGCCATGGTAAACTAGTGAACCAATCCGGGTACTGCGAAAGCAGCAACTCAATTCTCGGGGGCAGTCCTCCGACAACTCTGATCTAGAGCTCTAGGAGGGCTGTCCTCAGCCTTTTTTGGCGGAGCTTCGAAGACCATCGCTTGATGCGGCTTCCTCTTGATTACGCTTCATCCGTGGAACTTCAGAGAATCTGGCATGTAGTCGAAAAAATGAGAGTATGGACAACGGAGGGCAGTACAAGTACGTAGCTATCATAGCTGGTCAGTTCAAGATCCATACCGCCAATCATCATTCTCGCGCTTTATCGTTTTACATGGAGTATCGTTGTTCCGGGATTGACGGACCTTGAAATTGGTGGAGGGAAACAACCTTGATACATTCTGTGAAGATGATGAGTGTCGATTCGTTTCAAAGCGGCGTGGAGCAGGGCATGTCTGGGAGATCTCTCGAGGTCGAGTCTATCAAGGAGATGGAGATTGAAATTGACATGTGCGACAAAGTCACGATAGCTGAGCCCGGAGTCGAACTTGAGTCCAAGAAGAACAAAGAGGGCGGGGAGAGAGAACTCGAAAAATTGACCATGTTTGGACTTGGTGTCGGGGATAGTTTTGCAAAGGCTGACAAGTTCGTTGAGCGGAAAGTGATAACGGCAAGCCTTGGCCGCATCGTATGATTACTGATACGACATGAATCATGTTACATGGCTGGCTCGCCCCTGAATTCTTGTACTCTTTGACAGGGCCATCTGGGCACGAGGAGTTAAATGAGATAAGGCCTAGTATAAAAGGTCTGAGAGTGGGTAGGCTTCAGGGTTTCGAAAGGTTGCACGCAATCCCCAACAGTAATCCTTAGCCTAGTACCTCTCAGACACCCCGACAGCGGATTAGTAGCACTTAACAGTTTCTCATGGAAGGAATGGAACTCATCGAAAGGTCAGGATACAATGAACGATTGTATAGTATCAGTTTCAGGTCTTGTGAAGCATTTCAATGGTGTACAGGCTCTGGCGGATGTTCATCTTGAGGTGGCGCCTGGAGTCTTTGGATTCATTGGACCCAATGGCGCAGGAAAGACAACCCTTCTTCGAGTACTTCTGGGTCTGATAAGACCAGACAAGGGACAAGCCAAGGTTCTTGGTTTGGACATATCAAGCCAATCCCTGCAGATCAGACAGAGAGTAGGTGTGCTACATGAGAAGCCCACCTATCCACCATTCATGAGGGTTGATGATTACTTGAAGATGGTGACTGAGTTGTATGGGAGTGCGAAAACAACTCAGAAGCTACTTGACTTAGTGGGCCTATCCGATGTGGGAGGAAGGCAGATTCGGACCCTCTCAGCAGGCATGAATCAACGGCTTGGAATAGCTCAGAGTCTTGCTGGAAACCCTGAGTTGGTGTTCATGGATGAACCGACTTCGAACCTTGATGTCACAGGACGAGATGAGATTATCAAGCTATTAATTGAGCTATACCATGAAACAGGGATCAGTTTCTTCATATCTTCACACAATCTCTCACAGCTTGAGAAATTATGTCATAATATTGCCTTCATTGACGCTGGACATGTGATAGAGAAAGGACCAACTGGTCAGATTATAGATAAACATACTTCTGGACTCTACAATGTTGTGTGTTCGGACCCAAAATCAATGATCCATGCCTTTGAAGGTAACCCTGACATACTCGTCGTTGGTACATCTGGAATTGATGCCGTCACTCTCTGCGTCAAGAATCTTGATTTTAAATCAGCGAGAGAACAGATACACCATACTGCAGCACAACACGACATCGAGCTTCGGACCTTCACGAAAGCTAACACCCTTGAAGATGCATATAGGGAGGTTATCCGTAATGCGTGAGCGATTATCTGAACTGAAGAAACTGTCCCGCCTTGAATTGACTCTCTCCTATCGATTCCCGGCAATAGAGTTTCTAATCGCCATCCTAGTGTTCTCTTCTGGCCTTGGTGTCTTGTCAATCGGCATGACAAGTATTGGAATGAATCTTGACCCCAATCCATACTACAACGCGACACAGACAACTGAACATTACACGGAGCACATGGTGCAGAAAAAGACTCTAGCCTATGTTCATGCCCTTGCAACTTGTACTAACGTGCTCTTCTTTCTGATTCCTCTTTTTGTTGCCTTCACCGTGGCTCGACCCTTTGAAGATGGGACCTTGAAAACAATTCTTTCTTACCCTGTCAATCGCTCCACCTTGATGTCAGTAAGGACGCTCTTGCTGCTTTCACTTACGAGTATTCCCACCATTGCATTATCTGCTGTTTGGACAAGTGCTCTCATTCCATCTGGTCTGAACATTGGTTATGCAATGATTGCGTCAATCGCCACTCTAGTGTCAATATTGATGATGTATGCAATCTCGCAGTTTGTTGCGATAATCTCCAAGAAGTCATCAGCTACAGTGATCGTTGGGATGATATTCTGGATAATGGTTACTACACTTATCTATAACCCATTTACACCGGTCACTCTAGTTGCCACTTTGAATCCAGTCTATGCAGTCTTCAATTTTATAGTTGGAGGAGAATATGCTCCAACAATTAGCGATCTGGTTGTAGGCATATCCTCTGCACTAGCAATCGCATTGTGTCTGCTTGCGACTAGTCTAAAGTTATTCTCCAAGGTGGAGGTGTAGATGGCATGCGAGTCCTGCGCTTTGGCACTCTGCTGATGGTCATTGGTCTTTCTATTGTGACTCTTGCTGCTTTCCCTCCTAGAATCGGAATGGGTGGAGGTGGACCATTGGAACCCGGTGGATATCAGGGTGGTCTATACATGTTCACCAGTAGCATCCACGTGACCATTGATGTTAGAGACAACCTAACAATCTCACTGTACCTTCTTGATTGGGATGATACTCTGACGTTGTTGCAGACAGGTTCCTTGGATCACACAAGTCCCCACATCGCGTATCATAACATCACATCATTCAGCAGCATCATAGAGGTTCCTGCTCCGGGAGTATTCTCGCTTGTTGCAGATTCGACACATAACGAAACTGTGTTCTTGGATATTGATATGTACACGATTCTGCCTCAGACCCACATACTCGCACCTGGATTAGTCTTCATATGCCTTGGAGTATCCGTAATTATACTGAGGAGAATGTACACCAAATACACCGCTGGTCACTGAAATCGTGTAGTCAGAGGAGAACTGGACTCAAGCAATAGACCGCAAAGTCGCAAGGTTTGGGGAAAACCAGTACCACGGTCCTCAATCCTTCGATTATCAAAGTAAACCTCAATGGCGTTCGCTAGAACTGAATGAGAAAACCAAGTTGTGATGTCCAACACAAATCTGATCTCCTTCGCTTGGCATTCTTCTACAAGTATCGATTAGTGACTCCGGACTAGACCTAATTGCAGGCCCAACCCGGAGTCTATTCTGTGAAGTGAATGTTCACTAATAGGTCACAGTTATGCTATCAACGTAGAGTTTTCCTCTCGTTTCGCTGCCTGAGGAGTACTGGAACCTCGCACCCATGCAACCAATAAAATCGAATCTAGCACAGAAGTAGTAGCTTCCTGCAGGTGTGGACACAGGAAAATCCCCTGTATCTAGTGGTGGCTCGAAGTAATCGAAGGTATGTGTTTGACCCGCAGAACGCGTATCACTCCAGACTTGTACTGTCCACCGCAGTGAATCGTCACTAGTGTACCGACATTCCAAGTATATCCTGAGAATGCCTTGTCCCCATGGCCATGTAGTTGCAGTATAGCCTTTGACTCTAAGCTCAGCGTCCATGGAAACAGATTTCGTGCTATAGAACGTGATGTCAGAGCCTATCCAACACCAGACCTCAGAGTTGGCTCCAGCGGCAAACATGTAAATCTCACAACGGCCATAACTGGGATAATCATTGGCGCCACCCCCTAAACCATACCAATAGTCTCCATCGTCATATGGCGCATCGAATTCGATTGTTGCTGCATCAACAAAACCCACTAGAGATACCATAACTAGAGTAGCAACAACAGTTAAGAGCAGTTTTCGTCGTTTCAGAATAATTCCTCCTTTTCATGCTTGTAAGATTCAGACTTGCATCTCTGAATCTTCTTGTGAAACACGAAACCCCCAACTAGTCATGATTACACTCACCTTTCATATAAGTTTTTGTGCAATTTCAGTAGATTGGCGAATCATACACCCTCACCTCCTTGGTAGCTCCATGTCCCCTGCAATATCGCTGTCATCACCCTCAACTGCCCCATCTTCTCTGCCCATCTCCTCCTCACTCCCACATCTCCCATCCGTCCCACTCGCTCCACTATCATCCTCGACCCTCTCCTCACCATCCTTCTGTACATCTCCCACACTCCGTTCATCAACACTCCGAGCCCATACATCATCATCCTCACTACCCACTTCTTTCTCGTCGTCCATCCTCTCACTCGATTCACATCCCGATACTTTGTCTCTATCCCCCACCTCTTCCTATACCTCTTCACGTTCCTCTTCCTCTCACTCAACCATCCCAACCACCTGTTCTTCTTCTCACTCCACTCTACCATCAACATCACACTCTCCTCCTCATTCCCATCATCTCCCGTCACCACGATCCTTCTCGACATGGGCTCTCGTCCCTCTGCTGACTCCACCATCTCTGTCATCGCATCACTCACCCTCTTCGTCCTCTTCGCCGGCATCAACCAGCTGACCCCAAGCTCCTTCAAGGTCCGGAACATCTTCACTGAGTGGAACCCTCTGTCCATCAACAATGTCCTCACAGATACGTGCTCAGAGGCCATATCGAGCAGTTCTGTGACCACTCCGGTCATGTTGGATGTCCTGAACTGGTCCACTGGTAACACTCTGAGTGGGAACCTGTACCCATTCTCGACAATACAGATCGTTGCGAACCTGTAGAACCAGCTCGTACTCTTCTTCGACTTGCCACCCACCACACCCGCAGTGTTGGGGTTTCCGTAGTAGGGCAGGTCAGTACAGTCAATGGCAAGGTCCACCTTCTTCTTCTTAGGAATGAACCCGAGCCGTTTAGCATGGGTGACAATGTCAGAGAGTCGAGAGTTGATGACCTCGACCACAGAGTTCACGTCGAGTAAGACGAGCTTGCGATGGACAGTGTTGAGTGATGGATAGTCGGGACTGGCAATGTGGTCACAGACATGAGTGATGGTGGAACAGTGGAGAGCACACAGTCTGAAGATGTCGTCGAAGACTGATGGCGGAGACCTTGGTGAGGATACGAGCTCGGTCTTGACAAAGCGATTCGCAAGGTTCTTTACTGCAGCAATGTTCACTCGATACGGATGGGCACTTCGTATATTCCTGAATCTTGATACTGTTGTCATAATTCAGCTTGAAGGCCCATCCACCCTTCAAACCGTGTAATGCCAATCTACTGGCTATGTCCTCCAGCAATTGCCTATATCCATCCCACCTCTTAGTGATAGGGACTGGATACAGAGTTGATTTCCTTGAGCCTGGGTATCTGACAACTGTGCCTTTCTCATCATGTCTAATGATGTCTGGAACTTCAACCTTATACTCGATTTTCCTCCACCCGGCAATCTGGTTAGAAAAACTCAAAACTGCATCCGTGAATTCTTCGAGAGCTACTCGCAATTTCTCTTCGTGTTTTATGGGCAATTGGAGTCACCTGCACTGTTCCATTCTTTCATAGAAGTCCATTTCCTCTGTCTTCTAGCAAGATATCTTCTGCATGCAAGACATATCTTTTGTTTCTTGGCTGTCTTGTTCCCTTTCCCTGTTGACATTCTTCATCATTCCCACCAGAGCACAATGGCGGTGGCTCTAGGCATCAACAATACCAAGTTTATGCACTTCTCTCAGGACCAATAGTGTGGCGAGAACATCATCCTTGGCATAGTCACGGATCTTGGCCCATGGTGGGTCATCGCCTCGAGTCCAGTATGCAGTCATTCCGCCTCTCAATTCTTGTATTATCTATTAGTGCAATTCGGGATGTAGCGACACTCCAGGTGCAAGACTCTCCTTTTCCCGTCTGTCCAGCACCTCTTGGATTGCTGAGAACACTCTCTCACTTCCATAGTCACATTCCAACCTTGTTAGACGCCTAAGACTCGTTCTCATTCTCTTGTGTTTGCGTTCTGCCAGTCCCTTTTCGTACGCCATCTTGAACGTCACACCTTCTTTCAGCATCCTCCACATTATCACCAGCAACTTCCTAGCCAGTGCGATTGTTGCCACCTTGTATCCCTTCTTCTCTCTGACCCTCTGATGGAACTCTATCAGCCTCGGTGGACCACTACGCGCGCACACCTGAGCTACCATGTACATGGTTGTTCTCAAATGGCTGTTACTCAACCGAACCGTCTGCCCCATCCTCCTCCTCTCACCAGACTGCATCACCCGCGGCGCCAACCCTGCGTAGGACGAGAGTCTCTCAGGAATGGGAAAACGCTCCACAGTGCCTATCTCGGCCTTCACCACTATCGCGCTCACCAACCCCACTCCGGGCACTGTTGCCAGCAGGATGACATCCCGGTCCCCTCTGTCTTCCTCTAGCTGTTTCACAAGGGCTGCCAACACAGAGTCGTACTTCTTCACTCTCTCGTCGCTCCTCTCTATAGTCGTCAGCAGGTCTATGATCATCAACTTCTCGACCTCAGTCACACTCTCGAATGCTCGCTGTTGCTCATTGGTCAACCCCTCATAGTCTCCCTTCAGAGCTTGAGTCAAGGCCGCTCTTCCACGCTTGACAAACGCCACACTCATACCCAGATTCACTAGCACTGAGTCAAGGACTCTGTGGCAGCGGTTCTTCAGACGAGTGATGTCTTTCATGATTGACCTTCTCATTCGAGACGCATCTCTGAGGTCCTTGATCAGGCCAGCAGGCACGTATGACGGAACAATGAACCCTGCTCTGAGTAGGACAGCCAACCAGACGCAGTCCTTCAGATCGGTCTTGTGGACTGACACGTTCTTGACCTGTCTGGCATTGGCCAACACAGGTTCTATCCCTTCCTTTTCTAGAGTCGTGTATGCTGCACACCAGTAAGAACATGTGGACTCCATCACGGCGGCGGAAACACCAATGGAGTGCATCCACTTGATCATCGAGACGATGCCAGTCCAAGAGTTCGGAAAGGTCCTTATCACAACAGCTTCTTCGCCAATAATGCCGAGGTCAGATGACTGACCGGGATGGTAGTGGCGATGATGTTCCTCCAGGTCACCGATAGCAGCACAGACAAGAGTTGACTTGCTCACATCGATTCCACAATACTTTGGAGATTCCAACTTGTTCATAGTAGACGACCACCTGAACGATCAGGACAGTGGACGGTCCTCAGACAATTATCCATACGTGCTCAAGAGGCACAAGTTGCTTGTTCGTCGACCGTCCCGGGTCACTTATTCCAACGCCGTCATGCGGCATAATACAAACGACCAGTTCTGCCCTGTCATCAGAATGGAGTACATCGGCACTCATAGCATTATTTCACAGGGCCTATGAAATCTAGACGTTTATTAAGCAATGTCTTTATATAATGACTAAGGAAGGATTGCGATGATTCAGTCAGTACGTGGTAGGAGTCTAGCCATATTAGTAGCCTTGATCCTGCTTTCTGTCACGATGGGATTTCAGAACATAACTGCTCAACCACGTGGTGAGATTCCAAGACCATTGGCTATCGCAGCTTCTTCTGAAACCTCTTCAGATGCACAGGTTTCAGAAGTTACTTGTGATGACATTACTATACAAACAAGAAATGATCCCACTACAATGAGGTATTTGCAAACAGACTTCGAAACGAGGATCCCGACATTCGAGGAAATTCAGGAGATGAATGCTACGGTTTCTGCGGAGATTGAAGCCAGTAATCAAGTACCACCGTTCATCCCTGGTGAATGTATTCCTGAAGAGATGAACGTATCTCGGGTGAGCATAGCAGAATCGGGTCTGGGTGCTGTCCCACTTTCCAGAGGTTATTTCACAGGTCATACTTGGGGTTCTGAATTCGGGCCTCATGATACAGATACTCGTGCAGTTCCTGTAACACCGGCAGCGGAAGGACACTGGTTCCCCAAAGAAAGCTATGCCAGAATCTATTACTATGCATTCCTACAGCCAGGAATGAAACTACACCTACGAGTCGAAAGAGATCGAGATACATACTCAAGATACTTCCGGGTCTTCTTTGGTTCGACGAAAGTACTAGAACGTGTCATAACGAATTCCTGGGAGGGTGATATCCAGATTGGATCTTGGGGATGGTATATCATTACACTTGAAATTCATTATGGAGGCTACAGGGACAAGGGATGGCAGTTACGTTACTATCATCTCTTCGACTCTGAAGATCAACCTTATGATACTAATATGGAGATGTTCCGGAAAAAGAGCAGCTCTGAACTGGTCTATCGCTTTCCAATGGGTCCCAATACGAAGCTGCATATTGAATCAGCAAGCCTATTGGATCCATATCAAAGGTATATCTACATCTACATTGATAACTACTATTGGCGTAGGATAAATTCACCTGGGGCCTATGTCATCGACTTACCTGATTTCTCCACACCAGGAATGCATGAGATAAAATTCGTGTTACATTATGGCGGTTTCATTGATTACGGCAAAGGACTAAAGCATTACTGGGTTAACTATGAGTATCGGATGGTCGAGGTGGACTGGATGGTTGGATCGGGCTACAATCATCAGCAGCCAAGTGCAGTTTTTGACTATCTTGAAGCTTACTGGATAGTTCACGATTACAGAAGAGTGACATTTGTCCCGGATACAAGCGTTCCATATGACTATGACATTACTTGGGACCAGTACAAGGATAACTATCGCAACGTGTACTTCAATCATATCGGACAAACTGGATGGGTATATGGTCTCTTTGCTCATTACATGGATCCTCACCATATATGGGGCACCGCTTCGAGGGGATTTGGATTTGTAATAGGAGACGAAGCCTCGTACTATCTCTTGGACTATAGAATATGGGTTCTCATGCACGAATATGGCCATGTTGAAGCTATGGAAGAAAACTCAGGCGGCGTACCCGACATTTACGGTTCGAACCGTGTCATCTCATATCATTACTATCATTGTAGTAGTTGGGACCAGTACTTGGCGTATGCACGTAGCTATTGGTAGAATATCGGAAGAAAGAAGAAGCATTCCGGCGTAGATAAAGTAATGGCATCAGCGTAACATGCATGTTGAAGGATAACAAACATGAGAAGGACTATAGCCGTTGTATGGGTCATTGCTCTGACCTTGACCGTGCCAGTATTACTGGTTTCAAGGGCAGGAGAGGTCGGGATGACCATTGAATCATCTCCCTCATCCACCTTTCAGGTGTGCCAAACATCGGGGCCCTCATTCGACCTGACCTATATGCCTGAGTTCATCGATCTTGTTCCCGGCTCTGAGCCTGTGACATTGACCCTTGAACTCAGAGTTGGAGTGACTGACCCGGATGGAGTAAGCGCAGTTATTGGCAGCTACAAGAATGAATCAAGCAGCGAGTGGACCAATGTAACGATGCTTGAAGATCTCTCTTCAGGCAGCCCGGATGACTATGTGGCTGAGCCTCTCAACTACACGATGGTTGGAACCAACTGGATTGTGGTCTGGGATGTGATCTTCTACGCCAATGACAGTCTTGGAAACTGGAACACATCTGATATGCATAAGATGTCAGTATGCAGGCAGGGTTATATCTCAGCTCATACTGTGGTGGCTCTTGCAGCTGCTCTAGTTCTAGTAGTTGGGACCACATCTCTGCTCTATATGATTCATCGACATCGTAGGCGTTCTCCCGTCCTCACCTTCTCAGTTTTCAGAACTGCTCCGGAGTTTGCTGAGCCCTGGTGACTTGCGAGAAAAACATGACTGAACCAGCGCCTTGATTCATCGGAGTCTGTGATGTCCACCTTTGTGACCCGCAGAAACAGACTTGCATGGTTTGGAGCAAATCTGATACAGAAGCTCTTCGATGACTGTGGTGTCAGAGTACTTGCAGTAGTCGATGATGAGGACTTGAGAAAGTCCAGTAGGATGAGGGCCTGACGGGACAGCATCTCTGCTCTCGATTGGTTACTCTCAGAGTACTCTCGGGATAGTGGAGACCGGACCAGCAGCCCGTCCTTGGGAGCCCTTCAAGCGAATTCCCGTTAAGCTATTTGGAACCAACAAGACGACCAAGGGCAAAGAGGGCAAGGCGTATTCCAATTTAGGAATAGTCACACGGAATCATAGGGAGGATAAGCCACCACTTGCATTCACTACTATTAGACGCAAACTTGAAAGGACAATACGAACACTCTTCAGGAACTCATCCCTATTGTCCCTACAATGCATTCCCTGACGCATTATATCAAACAAGCCAAGAAGATAGACAAGGACTACTTCGGAACTGCAGATTTCAGATTCCCGAAGCCTACCGTTTCAAAGGAACTTGACAACCCATACCCAGTGTCCCTTGGCGAACGGAAACTCTGGGGATTAATGGGCACTTTCACGGACTATATGATCCGAAAGATGTTTCGCGATAAGCTGATTGCGGGGAATGCAAGAGTTGTCCGTGAGGAAATGCTCGTTGCGGAGATTGTGTCCACACATCTCCCTGACCTTGTGCTGGGAGTACGAAGCGTAAATCACGAAACGCTTCTTGAGATTGATTGGCGGGGTGAGAAATGGGTCCAAACCTATCTTGAAGAACCGTGGGACCAATGCATCTCTGAGACCTTCTATATGAGCCAGAAGGATGCGGTCTACAGGGCTCTTGTTGTGGGGAAGCTTCACCATCTTGACAGGGATGAATTGAGTGGGCTCAAGCAATACCTTGGAAGAGTGCTTGGCTGGCTTAAGAAGGAGTTTGCAGAAGCTGAGTTGGTCATTCTCAATCCGGCCCTAGGACATCCTGATGTATGTAAGGGCGATGCAGACCTTGTTATTGACAATACCCTTTTTGATGTAAAGACTGTGAAGAGGCCTGTGGCAGAAGTTGACAAGAGCAAGAACCAGCTTCTGGGATATCTGTCTCTAGCATACAAGCATAAGATGAATCCAGTCAAGGACAGTCCACTACTTCCTGAGGTCACCGCGATAGGGTATATCTTTCCACAGTCGCTTGTTCTGCATTCTACAGAAGTTGACAGGTTTGGTGCCGAACAAAGGGAAGATTTCACTGACAAGATTCTGGCCCTTCGAAGTCATGAGGTACTAGTCAGTGCGAGAGGAGAGATAGATCATCGTTCCAGTCGTGCAGCTTTTCGAAAGATACTTCTCCATAACAGAGCCTCACGCCTAGAAGAAATGAAACGGCTTGCTGAAGCGGAAGCAATTTTCAGAGGAATCGTCGAGGAGGATCCCGAAAGTCGAGTGACATGGTTCGCTCTAGGGCAATTCCTTAGACGTAGAGAAAGGTATGATGAGGCTGAACACGCAATCATGGAGTCAATCAAGATCAGTTCTGGATGGTCTGGTCAGTGGCATGAACTGGCGTGGGTCTACTTGGACCAGCATCAAGAAGAGAAGGCATTGGATGCGTTGCGCAGTTTGGTCGAGCACAATCCTAGGGATGTTCAGGGGTGGTTCTCGCTTGGTGTTATGCATCATAGACTCAAGAACTGGAAAAAGGCGGAGGAAGCCTACAGGGTTGCCATCGGTTTCAAGAGTGACTATGCTGATGCTCTGCTCAATCTTAGTATTCTTCTCTATTCATTGCAGAGAGGTGAAGAATCGAGGGTAGTGCTGATGAAGGGACTAGATGTTTCAACGGATAGACCAGACCTCAAGAAAGAGTTCGAGGATTTGCTGCTGAAGCTCGATGCAAGTTGATATGGTCGCGATATCAGGTCTATCTAATCACAACTGGATTGCGGGTGTCTTGGATAAACGAGAAGCATGTTGGGTTGGCTGCAGGAACTGCATGGTCCAATGTCATACCAGAGATAGGCAGTACTCTACTCATCCTAGAAATGTATAACAGTCATCGCGCTTGTGAGTTCGTGCAAGGCACTTGAGGGAGGAAATTTCAACATGTCCACCGGCATTCAAAATGATCCGACACAGCCGGAACGAGTTGCTCTTCAGCAAGCATGGTCTGTACTGGTCGAGATCAGGGACAGACTTCAGTCGCCTCCCACACACATAGACTCCATAGCAGTACAAGAATCCTGGTTTGATTCGATGAGGGACAATCTTGCTTGTCTTAGGGCGGTGCCGACCAGCTCCAGACGAGCAGGTAGTCTTCGACGACTATCTGACGATATCCTTACAGCTGTTGGACCGAAGCGCACAATCCATGCTCATGAGCAGATACTTGATGAGTTGCAGATCAAACAGCTCTCTGAGAAGATAGAGAAAGCGATGCAGTCGGTCGATAACAGGTTGCAGGAGCTCCGAAGGTCTTTCCTTCAAAAGGACTCGCCGCTGATTGACCAAAGGATTGGCAACCCAAACCTGACCATTTGTGGCTTGGCCTTGACTCTCTACCTAGGGGGACTCGCAATTGTCGCCAACCTGCTCCAAACCCCCGTTTCCTGTTTCTTCATTACTTTGGCTAGTACCATTGTTTCCATTGGCTTTGCCATCGACCTCTTCATGGTCATCTGGACAAGACCTTACTGGCTGTATCTTCCATCGGAGAATTCCATATTCAGTCGGGTCCTCAACTGGAAGCATCTTTGGGTTCTTCTTCTCATCCCGGTTTCTATGGCTGTCTTCGCGCTCTGCGTTCTATTCATTGACCTGTACGGTGTTGTTGCAGCTCTGGTGAATGAGCAGGTTCTCAGAACTTTTCTTAGCGTCCTGTCTGCCGCGAGCCTAGTCGGTCTCGCCGTTGCTTATGCTGGCTGGCGCAAGAGGGAGTACCTTATCTGCCCGCGATGTGACTTTCGTCCTCAGAACAAAGGAGTCTTGGATGCTCATTTCGAAAGAACCCACGGAATGCCGTTAAAGGAGGCGATTTCCGAGCTCAGAGTCCTGCTGTCGAAGAAACAAGAGAAGAAAGCCGTAGGCTTGACGATGAGTATTGGGTTCTTCTTAGTGGCTGTGAGTTGGTTCGTGTCGTATGAAGTCCTACTCTACGAGAAGTTCGGAAAGCTCTACGACATGCTTCTACTCATGCTTTTTGATGTCATCCTGCTATGGTGGGGAAGACACCTCTTGATGAGGGGGCTAAGGCCAAGAATCGATTTTGACCACGGGAAAAACAAGAAGGCATGGTCGCACGGAACAAGGGAGGGCTCCAAGCTAATATTCTATCCTATTATACTCAAGGTAATGGTTGTGGTCTTCCTCGAGCTGCCCCTCGTACCTATTCTTGGTGAATCAATGACGACTATGGCGGCGATAATTCTCTTCCAGAATAGTGGACTGTATCTAGGGGTCATTGTTCTCTATCTGCGACAACGGTCAAGGTCGGTTCTGGTCGATCCTCGTCGTTGGGAAGAAATCTGGTCTGTAAAAAGGTCAATCAGATGGGTCATGGCCAGCTATCTTGCTTATTTCAGCATGGGTGCACTATCCCTACTGGCTGGACACAGTTTATTAGAAATCCTCAGGCTCTCCTATATGTCAGCTGACCTAATAGGAATCGCATGGGCGTTTGACTATGGCAACGAGGTGTGGAAACAGATTCTTGACGCAGGAAGCAGCAGGAAGAAACGTAGAAGATCTAGGAAATGAGTCAGCCCTCCATGTTCGAAGTCTTTCGTTTCGAAATGTAAGCACCAAGGCTGTGACCGTGAAAACCCTTGATGAGAGCTTTCATGATATTCCCTTGTCCCAGGCATCCTCTGGTTTCTCAATAAAACCCATAACCCTGGCAATTTGGTATGGCGAAGGACGGCAGTTACATGGTGCTCAATGAGAGTAACTATGGAACTCCTGAGTTGCATACCGAAGATGATGTGGATGGTCACTACGTCTGGACCGGACTGATAGACCACTTCGAGTATGCTACTGGCACGGCGCTGGATGGTCAATACATGACTGTCTATGAGGAGAATACAGGTGTAGTTGGCTTCAATTCAGAGGACGATGTGGACAACAACGCGTCTGATGTTGACGGAACCGCTGACCTAGGAACTGAAACGAGCTTCCCGAATGCTAGAGGAACGGTCCTTGATAGTCAGTACATGACCATAAGGGAGTTCCACGAAGGCGGCTCTGGCGGCGGTGGCTTACAGTTCGAAACAATCAAGGTCACCAATGTTGGCACAAGCTGGACGAACGTGAACTTCGCGAACACGTACACTGACCCGGTCGTGACAGCAACTCTAGAGATTGGAAGTGGTCACAATCCTGACAACATGGCCATAGATCACAGGGCCGATGCGGTCACATCAACAGGGTGCAATGTTAAGATTGCAGTGCCTGACTACCAGAACGGTGATGGTACTGTCTTGAACGGTATTGTCTACCTCTTTGTGATTGAGGCGGGTAGTTGGGATGTCGCAGGGTTACCGAAGATACAGGCTGGAACGCACACAACCAGCACAGTCGTAGCTAACACTTATGGTGGTGCGGCAGACCAAGTGACACTCAACTCCACGCTGTGGAGCGGAGTCAGTCAGGCTGAGTTCTTCGTTACTGTGGGTACGGAGAGCGCTTCAGCAACAGGAAGCAAGTGGATCAGTGCGTGGGTAAACGGTGGCAGTCGCACATCGTATCCGACCACAAGTGCCTTCCACATTAGCATGAGCTCCGCTGAGGTCACACCACAGGACAACCATCCGAGTGAAACACTCCATTGGCTGGTGATTGAGAACGGAGTCTTCAACCACGATGGAATGACAATTCAGGCAGGACGCACAGCTGATACAATAGAAGAGTACACTCACAACAACCTTGTGAACCACAACCTCGGTGGAACTCCTGCTTGGGGCGTCACGCAGCACCTGAGGATGGATGGAAACAACGGCGGCTGGAGCAACTGGGAAGACGCTCCATTCTCATCGACCCAGATTGAGCCCTACATGCAGGAGGATAGATATGCAGACTCCGAAACCGGCCATATCTCCGAACCCTTTAGCTACTTGGTCTGTACCGATGACTCGTACGCTAAGACCTCTATTGCTAGTGAGAACTATAAGATTGACTTCGAGTACCAGTGGACTGATGCCACCTTAGGACAGACCAATGCCGAGGTCTGCATCTATGTCGGAAGTCATACTAATGGCACAGAGGATTTGAAGGTCCAGTACTATAATGGCGGCTGGCAGGACCTTGGCACAGTGTTTGGCACTCTCAACAACGACTGGGCCAACTTCACGGTGAGCGACCTGACTCAAGTATATACGATCAGGTTTCTGGGAGTCTCAGAAACTTCTGATACTGCTCAGGACCAGTGGGAGATCGACTTAGTCACTCTGCATACTTGGACTGTTGATAGTACTAACTACGAGTTAGACGTGAAGTTCGAGTGGACCAACGCTGATTTCAGTGCTGACCATGCGGAGCTGTGTATCTTCGTGTTCAACCACAACGGCACCGAATCGTTGAGAGTGGACGAATGGATTGGGTCGTGGAGCGCTCTGGGTACAATTTCCAGCACCGGGTGGTATAACTTCACTACCACGAATGCTGGAGCTAGCAACTACACGATTCGGTTCGTAGGTCTAGGTGAGCTATCTGATACTTACCGTGACGATTGGAAGATAGACCTCATTACTCTTCACACGTGGGATAATGCGGTACCCAATTGCATGGTCAACGTTGAATTCCTTTGGGACGATGTAGGTGAGAATGTCGATGATGTCAAGCTATGCATTTGGCTGCCAGTTTCAGGCAGCGAGCTGCTGAACGTGGAGTACTACTCCAGTTCCTCTACTTGGGAGCCCCTAGGCACGCTGAGTCAAACTGGGTGGAACAACTTCACCGTGACGGATTACTTAACGTGGCCATCGCAATTCAAGATGCGGCTAGTAGGCGCAGACGAAATTTCGGATACGGACTTAGACTCGTGGGACATTGATGCCATGATTCTTCGGGCTTCTGACCTCATAACCTCAGCAACTGAATATTACTATGAGGCCGATACTATCGAATGGCACACGAACGGCATTGCCATGACGGTCATTTCCACCTCCATAGAACGCTATGCACAGCTCAATGCTACGGAGAACTTAGGTCCGCTCACGGCAACTTGGGACATAAGCGACCAGTCAATAACTGACGAGTGGCTGGTGATGCGGTGGAGATACGATTCACAGACCGCCCCCATCACTGGTGATTATGAAATCATACTGAAGCACGATGGAGATACAAGCGCCGCAATTAATCTTCTCAATATCGCGGGCGCTTCTGGAACAAGCTCTTGGTTCGTATTGTGCGCCAAGTTGTCCGAGCTGGTACCCGGCATTGAAGCTCTTGAATCGATAGAACTGCGGGCCAAGACCGGTGCGATGCAAGTGGAGTACGTGGCAATCGGCATGCCTGGAGTGGCTACTGCCGGTGTTCTTCTACCGCAGGAATACACCGGAACCCTATCAGTGGAGGCATATGGATTCAGTGTCGTTGGTTCCTCCGAGGCAAGTTTCACTTTTAACAAGGCTGACATGCCCGTTGAAGACAGGTCGGCATTCTTAATGGTCGCCAACATGGGCACGGCCTTCAACTACTATCTCGTTCTTCATGGTCTCTACGATGATTCCCCAGCTCAAGCCATATCACATCAGATATTGGATTTTGTGGACGGATGGAATGAGATTTCGCTCAATCTCTCTGACGTGGTTGATGCATCAGGCATCCAGATGGACATCATCATGTCTATCGAGATTCTGGTCAATAGTGGAACTAACCCGTTCATTGGTCTTGACAGTCTATGGGTTGGTATAAGTCACGAATTCCAGATGGAGGAGGGTGCTGACTACATCGACATCATTGGCTACAATGATGAGGCCGGAATAACCCTCTATGACTTATCGACCTTTGATGTGACCACTAGTCCCACTGTGATTGATATTACGGCCGACTCCTGGTACAGCACAACTGCTCTGCTCGACATGTTCATTGCAACGGTCAACTACTCAGCATCTGGGCCTGCTACTGACATTGTCGCATTTCTCGAAGATGGCGTGCCTATGGCTATCGATTACCAACCGCGACCCAATCTGCACATCTACACTACAGGACACGACCTCAATCTCCATGTGGTCACTGACAGCGTTGACTTCATGGTTGGAGAAGACGAGAGCACAGTCCTGCTAGACACGCTGAACATAACGGAGTGGAGCTCATACAGAATTCAGTTCGATATGACCGGCTGGTTCGAAGGAGTGTCGATCAATAGGAGTTTCTCCGTCACCAGTTCGGGCGTGATTAACTGGACAACTAGCTACGGGGACGGAGGCACATCCATCGAAAGCGTAGATCGTCTATGCAGTTGCAATGAGTTCCTCAATCTCAAGTCTGTATCTCTCGGGCAGTAGTGCTTGACAAGACGCTTCCAAGAGTTCTTCGACCTGTTTGTGTACGTCGCCCTGTATCTTTCATGATGGCCTGATTGAGAGAGAGTCTTGGCATTGATAGGGAGCTGTGACATCAGGGAAGGAATAGCGAAAATTGTGGATTATCCTCGTGTCTTCTCATCCTCTAGTCCACGGACGATGGTACTACTGGGCTCAGTGGTCTTCGCTTGTCCCTCATCTCTCTTGTCCTCAGCCCGTTTTGCCATCACACAACTAACTGATGATACCAGTCCAGCAGCAAAAGACAATACGGGGCCCACACCAATGCTAACTGTGGCGTCTGTTGCGTAGAGTACCGCCCCGTCGATTGGAAGAGTATCAATCTGGCCTAGGATCGTGAACACCGCAGGACTGTAGAAGGCAGTGGCTAGAACACAACCAAGAACACAAAGCGTACAGCTCGCAGCGGCAACGAAAGGAACAATCCAAGGCTTGGTGATTTTTTTAATCTTCCACGCCAGTATAAGGTTCAGAAGACCCCCTGCAAGGGGGAGCAGTCCAAACCAGAAATCACTTGAGTCTGTAGCCCAGTATTCACCAGACCATACTGTGACGCTTGCACTGGTCGAGTCGAGGAATCCAGCGCCAAAGCCGTAGACAACTCCAGAGACTTGGAACGTACCCACATCCACGTGATGGATGTCACCTGAGAACACGAGCCACGGCTCAAAGACGCCCCAAATCATCAAGAGTGCACCTAGGAAACACAGCCCTCGCAATATCCTTGCCTTCATCTTTCCACCATCCTTGCTCTTGTTTTGGGTGTCGACTCTCAATTGATCCTGATTCCGCCATCCTGATAGCTGCCCAATCCGCGATGATGAGCACACCATTCGGGTACTTCATGCTAGTAGTCAATATAAGAGTATTTTTCCTTCAACTATACGTAGATTGGCTAGACTGATAAGGCCATAAGAAAGGAAGCGGATTGATCGTATGTCAGGAACCATCCCATACACATCCTCTGGGAAAAAAGAGCGATTGGTAAGAAACATACACGTAGCAGTTGGACTCGCAGCAATGCTGGTCCAGCTGCTCGTTCTCGATTTAGTGACATGGTTTTACACAACAGGGATGGCCTCGCCAATCTTCATTATCATAATAGGCATCGCATATGGTTTCGCACCAAGTGCAGAGTCTGATGAGGAATACCTACGAAACATCGTTGAACCAAGAGTTGACAAAGTCACTGAAGAGAATCGTAGCCGCTTTTTCCAGTTCAGAAGAACTACTCGACAGTTGGTACTAATAGTTGGTTATATCAATGCCGCAATATTCCAATTGCTTTGGATATCGCTCACTAATATGGGCAGCGTAGCATTGCTGGCTCTGCTTGTAGTGTTTCCAACGTTTGCAACTGTGGTGGCGATGGGACCAACACCATTCCTGGTAATCTTGAGAAAGACAAGATATCAAGACATCAAACACTTATTGGCTGCTGAGCGCGAAGATCTGAGATTCCGACTGCGGACAGGAAACCTAGGTCAAACCACACATTCCGCAAGCCATGGAGCAGCGTAATTATTGAGAATGTACCACGCTGCTTGGCTAGGTCAGCCCCTACGTATTACAAGGAATTATCTCGCGAATCATAGCATATTTCATCGGCAAGAGAAGGCCGAGGCTTCATGACGTGACATCTCTGCTCGACGGACTGGAAACCACAGCGGGAATATCAGTAAGCAACGATCCGTTTGAGATGATCGTAGGTCAGGGGCACGCTGTCACTCTAGTTCGCTCCGCAGTGATTCAACGCAGACACGTCCTGCTCTGTGGAGCACCGGGCGTAGGGAAGTCGATGCTTGCCAAAGCCGCGCATTCTCTGCTTCCACCACCAGCAGAGGAGATTGTGCTACGTCATAACCCAAACCAAGTCGACAGGCCGGAGGTCATAGTTGTAAGGGCTAGCGAAAATCGCGTTTCGTCGGATGTTCGAGAGCAGCCAAGTGACACAGTGTATATGCGGCCGCATGAGATTCCCTTCGAAGTTGCCGCAGAGATGGGGTACAGATGCTCCAAATGTGGGAGCTTCTCACTACCCAGTCACAGTACCTGCATGGAGTGTGGAGCCGCAAAGAGGGCCGATATGAACAGTGGCGCGTCGTTTCACGGCCTCTTTAGAATGTTGGACGTTGTGAGAGCCCCTGCATTGAGCGAGGTTTCTCGTCAAGAATCCGTGAACGGAGTCGGGTATGAAATCGTTTATGAAAGAACAGACTCGGACACAATTAGAGTAACTAGATTCAGGCAGAATATTCAGCATCGTCAACGAAGCAATGTGGAGGACAATGATTGGCGAGTCTTGATTCCTGGAAGCTCAACGCGGTTTATCCGGGTAAGTGGCGCCAGCCCCGTTGAACTCCTTGGAGATGTCAAGCATGACCCCTATGGAACTGCAGAACCACGGGGTAAGCCTGCTCACCTTAGAGTTGTGCCAGGGGCTATTCACGAAGCGCACGAGGGTATTTTGTACATTGACGAGTTGAATGCATTAGGACAACTTCAGAAGCATCTTCTCACCGCCATGCAAGACAAGAAGTATCCCATTACAGGACATAACCCGCAGAGCTCGGGGGCTGCTGTACGAGTCGATGACGTACCATGTGATTTCGTTCTTTTCGCAGCATGCAATGTGGAAGACCTGATCAGCATTTTACCACCCCTCAGGTCAAGAATCCGTGGCTATGGCTATGAAATCATGCTCTCCTCATGTATGAAGAAAAGCGCTGAGAACTTGGACTCGTTGGTGCGATTCGTTGCACAGACTGTCGTGGAAGACGGGAGAGTCCCGCACCTCACAGTCGACGCAGTCCGTTCTGTTCTGGAAACTGCTGAGAAGGTGGCCTTCCGATTCGATGGAATAAAGGATGCTCTCACACTGCGGCTACGTGAATTGGGTGGCCTTGTCAGGGTAGCAGGAGATCTTGCTGTACACGAGGGTCACGATGTAGTCCACAAGGAGCATATTGAGCGGGCAAAGGAAGTGACCAGAGGATTTGATGCTGATTCAATTCATGGTTCTTACATGAAGCAAGCAGAAAAACCACACGAGAGCTACGGAGACTATTTCTTCTAGAGCCCATTCGCAGACTGGCGGTGTCGCTTTGAAGGTCCTGAAAAGAATCCTGAAGGAGGGCAAAATTAAGCTAAAGGTTGAAACCCTCGACGATCTCTGGCATCTCTACAACGTAGTAGGTCCCGGAGATCAAGTTGTTTCTAGGACCATGCGGCGAGTGAGAGTGGGTGATGAGGATGGTAGAAAACAGGATAGCGTCCGGAAGCCCATGACTCTCAAGATAAGCGTGGAGGATGTATCATTTCATACATTCAGTAATAGAGTGAGAATACTTGGTACCGTCCTTGAGGGCCCCAATGACTTGGTGAACGTAGGATCTCATCACACTATCAACGTGGAGCCAGGCAGGACACTGACAATCATCAAAGAACACTGGCCAGGATATCTACTAACACGACTGAAGCAAGCTGAGAAGACGCAAGGAACCCCTATCTGTCTGATTGTGACTATTGAGGATGGCATGGCTGAGCTCTTCCTAGCAGCTGACTTCGGACTGAGCAATGGCGTCCGGGTTAGGACTACTATATCTCGGAAACGAGGAGATCAGAAATCATACGACAAGACCATGAAGGAATTCTTTGCGAGTGTAACTCTTGCTGTGCATTCACAGATTGAACAGAACGATATTGGGTTGATTGTCATTGCGGGTCCTGGTTTCGTCAAAGACCATTTCAAGACTCATCTGATATCAGCAGGAGTAAAAGACCTTCCTTCAGTTGTCGCTGAGAGTGCTAACTCAATAGGGATTCCAGGGGCAAAGGAGATTCTATTTCGTGGCATTATCGGCAAGGCAATTAAGGGATTGAAGCTGGAGGCTGAAACTCAGCTTATCGAGAAGCTGATAGAGCACCTTGCAAAAGATGATGGCCTTGCTGCGTATGGCGATGATGAGGTTAGGAAGGCTGTGCAGTTCGGGGCAGTAGAAACCCTGCTTATCACGGATAAGAAGCTTAGAGAAGGCACTGACGAGCAAAGGCGCAAGATGGATCGGCTCATTCGTGATGTCGAGAAGATTCGTGCAGAGTTCCACATCGTTTCGACAGATCATCCAGCGGGAAGCCAATTGCAGAACCTTAGCGGTATCGCTGCGATTCTGAGGTTCAGAATGAATCAGTGACTAGAGCGGACTGAACATTGTTTGAAGTCGGTCCCATGATGGATACTCGAGTGCAATACCAATTTCCAGCGTTACGTCTTGTGGCAGCAAACGCTTGAGCTCATCAGCAATCTGTTCCAAGACCCATGGTGCAATCTCTACTCGCATGCGAACCGTATCAACATTCATCAGACGGATCGGAACTTCGAACTCAGATGTCAGAATACGCTGAATAGTGTCCAGATGCTCTTGGTCTAGTTTCTCACTAAGACGTCCCCGGATGATTCCCAACATGAGCAGAGGCTCATCCTCGTCACGTTCCTCGAACTCGCGTATTGTACGCACCAGCCTCCTTTCAAGCCTATTACGCATCTGAACGGAATCCTTGAACCGGGAGGAGCAATAGTGAACAGAGAGCGTTTTCAGGTTAGAGGATGCCCACTCTAGTACCTCTCTTGCTACGTCTGCACTGCCATCAATGCTTGCACTCTCCAAATCTGTGAGACGCATCCCGAGGGCCACAAGGCGCTGGAAGTTGGTTTCACTGGCCTCTAGTTCGTTGATGTTCATGAATGATACTCCTATTTCCTCCGCTCTACGAGCCACGTTCTTCAGTTGTTCCGCATTGCCTGGCAGTGCTGGCACCTCTATCCCTACATCCAACCCCATTCTGAGGGCAGATGAAATCCCGGACCAGTCCTTACTTTGGGGGTGGAATCGAATCTCGTCGAGGCCAGCATCTTGCAACCTCTGAAGTACACTCTCATCAGCGTCGGCCTTGCTCGTATAGAGGTGAATGTGAAAATCACCACCTTGACTGGTCTTTAGAAGGGAGATGTAATACAGGGTTCTCTCGATGCTGCAGAGAGGGTCGCCTCCACTGATGCCAGCCCCCTCACCACCGATTGCCTTAGTTTCGTACAACACGTCATCATCATTAGAAATCGGCATCTCATCAGCGAAGACAACATCCTTGCCTGCCTTTTCTTTTGACAACGGGCAGTAGTAACATGAGCTGTCGCACAGACCAGTAACAAAGAGGACCATCTTTGAACCCTTGATACAGAGCGCACACCCCCGAGGTATCTTACCAACGAGAAACGAATCACCACTGATTGAACGGACTGAACGAGTCATTTCGTACACTCCTTATTTCTCACGCCTTTGAATTGTGCGTCGCAGAGCTGGATCACTGTCAACTAGGTCCTTAGCAACAGCCTCAAAGCTCTCATCCAAAGAGAGGCTTCTGGTTAAGTAGACGCCTGTGCGACCAACACTGTCACGACGGGTGAGCACTCGTACCCTATCCTTTGCGATATCAATGCTTACACCCACCTTCTTCGCCGCTATATGTTCGTAGCCAATGACGCCGCTTTCCACATGTCCTGTTTTGCTAGGCTCAATTAGAATCAATCTCTTGTCAACACCAGGAACACGGATTCTTTCGCTGAGTAGGCCGGTGCTCGCTTGCCCACCCCATCGGTAGAACTCCTCCTCACGCGATTTGAACTTGAAGAGGGGAAAAGTAACTACAATGTCATTCTCAAGGTGGATGTGCCCCTTTAGGACCATAGAAGGAGTTGCTTGAACAAGCTCTCTCCTAATGCCCGAGCCAATTGAAATCTCGAGCTTGTAGCTGGACACCGCATAGGGAATGATGATATCGATATCAGATGATTTGCTGACATCCCCTCTGGCGACTGAACCGTAGACAAACGAAGTGATACCATCGTCCTGTAGTGCCTGCATCACCTCAAGTGCTCTGTCTCTTAGTTCGTTCAGGAGTTCCCAGTGGGATTCATCATATGTGACTATGCGACTGTCATGAAGAGTTTCAGGTTTCTTAGACATACTAATCAGCTATTCTCTTCTTTCTTGGCAATTCATCCATCAATCTGCATACCTTGCAGATCCGGTCAGAAGTAACCTCTCCACACTTCTCGCACCTTTCAGATTGGAGTGTGTGTGTATTTGTTTCTAAAGATGCAGTAATCGCCTCACCCGAGCGAAGAATTGCAAGAAGAGTTCCTGGGCGTTTGTGCTCCATCTCATTCAAGAAATCCCTCAAATCGTTGCGCATTGCCTCCCTGTAGTAGGGGCACGGCACATCATGGTAGGGCAGCTCAAGATGATGGGAATACGCGACGACATCTCGCTCGGATAACTCCAGTATGGGCTTGATACGGGGAACTAGCCCCTCAATCGACTTGTCTCGAGGGCGATTATTTCGCACAATTCGCTGACTATCACCGCGCATCATGTTCATCATGATTGTCTGTGCTTCGTCATCGAGATTATGACCGGTGGCTATGACATCAGCACCGATGTCGAAAGCTGCAGTGTTTAGCGCTCTCCGCCTCAAGACACCGCAGTACGAACAAGCACCCGTTGTGATGTCGCTGCGGAGTTGTACTACCTCATCCAGTGAAAGCCCGAATATATCCTCAAACGATTGGACCTCGAGCTTCAGTCCCAATGAGTGCGCAAGTGTCTTTGCTGATTCCAGCGCCTCGTCCCTATATCCCTTAATGCCCTCATCAATTGTTACTGGAATAAGCTCTGAATCGGGAAAGCTGCCTTCAATCCGGTGAAGTACGTCCAGTAAGACTGCGCTATCTTTCCCACCAGAGATGGCCACCGCTACTCGATCACCCCTTTGGAGCATCTTCTTGCGATTAATTGTGCGTCTAACGCGGCTTAGTGTTGTCTTGATTAGACATGACTTGCAAAGTGCTTCCGACGTGTATCTCCGCAAGTACACGGCAGGGGAATTACACTTCGAGCATTTCTGGGTCATCGGACACTCCGACTGACCTCTGTAGCATTCTCGTTAAAACTGCTCGTTTCCATCTGATAGAGGATTGAGGAAACGAGGCGTTATTTTTTGGACTGCAGTCCCCTTGGTAATCCATCCTTCTCCTTGACCAACGGCTGGACCTGTCGAGCCTGAACTGCAACTTTCGACGTACGGAAGTTCGAAGCTTGGATGATATCATCAACCGTTCTATGACCCATTTCTTACATTTCATGTGAGTGTCACTCAACTGCAAGAAACTCCTGTGTTTCACCCGTCCCCTGCCAGATGTCACCATCCTCCGTTCTCCACCGAAGTCTGGAGTCAGCAGGGGCTTTGTCTGTCATCATCGAGATGGTATCCCTCCTACAGACCTGGCTTCCTTCTCCTGTCTTGATGCGGGCATATCACTCCCAGCGACAGAGAGTGTCTTCACAGTTCTTACCACGGCGGGGTCATTATCACCCATCCCAGATTCATCACTGAATCTGAAAAGGCTCGTCTGAGCATGGTGAACAGCCGCGGACTCCCCAGAGTGCGATACACCACTCCTCATGGAGAGTAAGGACCTCCCTCGAGAAGAAACCTTCCCTCGGGCTTTCGGGAATGAGCGTGTGCTGCGTGAAACAGCATTAGCCCACTTGCCTAGTCCTATCATAGTACGTAGTGGCGCTCCAGCAATAATAAGGACCACACAATTATGATTGTAGACACAAGAAGGATGGCTCCTATGCGTTGTGAGAGGCTTACCCATTTCTTGCATCTCTATTTTCCAGATTGCTAGAGGTCTGTAAGAATTCCATCGCTACGGATTCCTTTGAAGGCTTCAGCAACGCGTTCGATACGAGCCAATGCTTCCACACGATCATCGGAGAGAAGCATCTCATTAAAGAATAACAGAGCGTGTTCTTTCAGGGCTTCCCAGTCAATCTCTTCATTCAGCTGAAGTATCAGTTTCAGCTTTGCAAGTGGTTCTTGCCACGATTCAGGGAGAAACATTGTGAGATAGTCGGTTAGCGCCTTTCTGGCTTTTTCACTGACATCAGACGTTGTCCCAATTTGAGTGCTTATCATTTCGCATCATTTGGGATGTCCCTATGGTCCCTTTTTAGGTCCGAGAATCCCCGACTAGAAGATGGAATAGAGTGACAGTATACTGAATACTGCTCTACTTCCAACTGAGCTATGGCGCAGCTAGAATAGACCCTTTCCATACCATAGAGAGAGGCCGATGCTAAGAAGCACTATGGATAATGATAGGATTCTCATAGGCCACATGATCAGTTTGATTGTCTTCTCATCATCAATGAATAGGCTCAATCCATTGGACAGCAGCTTGTCACCATCCAGCAGTGGTATTGGAAGGAGATTGAACAGAGCAACTGAGATCAGAATTATGAAACACCACTGTAGTGTCTGCTGCATGTGGAATGCGTACATCGGGCCTCCGGGAATCCATTCCCAACCAGTCTTTGGTTCCCAGTAGTCGGCACCATACACACCCATGTAGCCTCTGGATGCGTTGGCTTCGTGCTCTGCAAGCGTTACTGTGAGGGAGTAGTTATTCAAGCGATGTATTGTGAGTGTGGCTCCCGATTCGGCATCAGCCATATACACGCCGACATCGCTCCAGCTTTCAATTGTTGTATCGTTGAGTCCAATAATGACGTCGCCGATTTGCAGAGTTGCGTCGGCGGCAGGTGTTCCTGAAGAGACATCGTAGATGTATGCCCCACTGGGAGGGTTGAACGCAATCAACATCATAGGAGTGAAGTTAGCAATGATGAGAAGGAAAATGAGTCCCCAGATTAGGTTGGCATATGAGCCAGCAGCAAGAAGACGCATGCGCGCTCTTGGACTTGCTTCCTTCTCGAAGTATTCCTCATCGGGCTCTACAAAGGCGCCGAAGAGTACGATGAAGGAGATGAGACCTGAACTCTTAATGGGAATGTCGTCTCGGGATGAAGCTAACCCGTGCGCAAACTCATGAGTTAGAAGAGTGACTGCGAGAGCAATAATCATGTAGTATAGTGGCAGGCCGGTTATGGTGACTCCCGGGATTATCGGGACCACGCCACCAGCCGCAGCAGGCTGAATGAAGAACTTGAGCAGATTCTCTGCGAACATCCAGAAGCCAAATGCCATCCCACCAAAGGCAACGATTATGCCCAAGTTGAAGAATGCCTTAGGAAACTTCTTGCCCATTTTCGTAAGAAATGCGTTCAGTCGCTCCGTCTTGAACATCAAGAAGAAGGGTGTGCCGATCTCAAGGCCTCTCTCGCTTAGCTTTTTGACTCCAATCGCTTGGCCGACCATGTAGAGGACAATGTAGATAGCTGCAATAATAAACAGCACAATCATTGGGTCCATAAGATATCACTTCTGACAGGGCACGTACCGATTGCGGGGCAAAGTCTGTGATTGTTATAATGCTTGTGTCAGGAACGAGACCTGCGTTTCCGTCCGGCTTGACCACAATCCTCATAAAGTGACCAACTTTCGCTACCGCCGGAGTCCACTTCGGATATCCCTATATCTTCAGGTAGGCGAATCGATAAGTGCCATTCAAACTAGTAATTAGCGATCCCGAATCGGGAGAGGCCATCCAGTATGAACTAGACGATGCAAAGACAAATGCTCTGGTTGGCAAAGCGGTGGGAGAGATAATCAAGGGGGATGTAATTGGCCTGCCAGGATACAAGCTTAAGATTACCGGCGGCAGTGACTCTTCTGGTTTTCCAATACGACCTGGTGTTCATGGTAGCGGAAAGAAGAGGGTATTGATACGAGGACCGCCTGGATTTCGGCCCCAGAGGAAGGGGATTGCCAAGCGCAAGACAGTACGAGGTGGGGAGCTTGGCCCTGATATCGCACAAGTGAATATGCGGGTCGAAGAGAAAGGTGCAGCTCCGCTAAAAGAGCTCGTTATGAAAGCTGCATAGTTTCTGAATGCCATTTTGAAGGAACCGCTAAAGCAGGCCTTAACGCGATGGCGCTCAGTTTGAACCATAGACTTCATAAGAGGTCCAGATGAGTCTGACGACCATAACGAACAAGGCGCAGCCGGAAGTGAAGACTAGGTGACTAGGAAATACGAAGGACAGTCTGAAGTCAATATAGGCGCATTGGGCCATGTCGACCACGGCAAAACAACGATGGTGGAACTCCTCACGGGTGAGTGGACTGATCGCCACTCGGATGAGGTCAGACGTGGCATATCTATCCGACTCGGCTATGCTGCTACCACTTTAATGAAGTGCACCAAATGCCCCGATCCCGACGCGTACACAACGTCGCACATGGCAAAGGAAGGAAAGTGCGCGAAGTGTGGTGGCAAGCTCGAAGCACTCAGAGAGATATCATTTGTAGACAGTCCTGGTCACGAGTCACTAATGGCTACCTGCCTTAGCGGAGCTAGCCTGATGGACGGTGCCATTCTGGTGATAGCTGCAAACGAGCCTTGCCCAATGCCACAGACCTCTGAGCATCTTCACGCATTGGATATCACCGGAGTCAGGAATATTATAATCGTGCAGAATAAGATTGAGCTTGTTTCCAAGGAGCAGGCCTTGAAGCACTATCAGCAAATAAAGGAGTTCGTCAAGGGAACAGTCGCGGAAAATGCTCCAATAATACCAATATCGGCCGTTTTTGGATCAAATGCAGATTTCCTCATCCAGACCATAGAGGAAGCCATTCCAACTCCAGAGAGAGATGATGAAGCCGATTCGAAGATGTATGTTGCCAGATCTTTTGATATCAACAAGCCGGGTACACTACCAGCTGATTTGCAGGGAGGAGTAGTTGGCGGCTCGATTGTTCAAGGAAAACTCAAGATCGGTGATGAAATAGAGATTTCTCCTGGCGCAAAGACAGAGAAGGGATTCAAACCCATCAAGGCCGAGATTACAAGCCTGCTCTCGGGCAGTGGAAATCAGCTGGAAGAGGCTTTCCCTGGGGGATTGATAGGTGTCGGCACAGGTTTGGACCCAGCCTTCACACGGGCTGATAGGCTTGTAGGCAACATTGTTGGCAAGGCAGGAAAAACGCCAAAGGCAATTTACAAACTCATGATTACACCCGAGCTTATGCAAAGGGTTGTGGGAATGGAGTCAAAGAAGGAGGTTGACAATCTAAGACTAAATGAACCTCTGATGCTCGTCGTTGGCACCGCGCCCACAGTGGGAGTCATTACCAAGCTTCATGGAGATGAGGTCGAGCTTGAACTGAAACGGCCAGTGTGTGTCGAGAAGGGACAGCGTATCGCAATCGGTCGAAGAGTCGAGAATAAGTGGCGACTGATAGGTCATGCAGTCGTCTGATTGGTCCTGTGAGTATAGTGGCATTCCAAGTCATACTGGATACAAATTTCCTAGCAGTGCCCGCGCAGTTTGGAGTGGATATATTCTCTGAAACTGAGCGAGTACTAGAGAGACGAGTGGAGTTCGTGCTGCTGGAGTCAACTGTCAAAGAAATCGAACTAAAGGGGGGACTAAGCGCCGGGAAGACAGAGGCGTACGTTTTCAGAATTGCCAAGGATCTCATCCAAAGGTGTAAGGTGGTCAAGGTCCCAGAGTCGTTAACAGCAATGCCAGTCGATGACCAGCTCCTCGAGTACGCGATTTCAGTCAAGGGCGCACTAGCCACAAACGATAGAGAGCTTAGAATGAAAGCCCGAGAACGCGGAATACCAGTGCTATTGCTCAGAGGTAAGAAAAGAGTGCTTCTTGAAGGGTCAGTTCTTTAGTCAATGTCACAACGTTTTTATTCGCACTAAATGGATTCATCGCTGAGCCGTAGGGTCCGGACCTCTGTGGTTGCGACTAGGGTCTGATTGTTCTACGAGAAGTTACCATGTATATGAGGTGCGTTTGTAAGTGTACAGCATTGTCACGGTGAGAGACATCGTACGGATTCCCCCGAAGGAGTTTGGTCAGCCCCTGGATGCGGCGGCCATGACCCACCTGAGGAAGAACCACGAAAACGTACTGGACAGAGACATAGGTCTTGTAATTGCAGTCATAGGCATTGACGACATCGGCCAAGGTCGTCTGATGCCCGGTGACGGTGCGACATATCACAGCGTCGCGTACAAAGTCCTGGTCTTCAAGCCAATCAGACAAGAGATTGTGGAGGGCAACGTGGTTGAGTTGATGGACTTCGGTGCGTTCATCCGAATGGGACCACTTGACGGCCTCTGTCACGTGAGTCAAATTTGTGATGACTTCATTACACAGGACACGAAAGGAAGTGCTCTGCTTGGCAAGGAAACTGGCAGAACCCTCTCGGAGGGCGACCGAGTTCGTGCCCGAATAACCTCCATTAGCTTCGAGTCTGGCAATCGGTCAGGTAAACTGGGTCTAACCATGCGTCAACCCTTCCTCGGCAAAGTAGGGCCTGAGCTCTCGTGGGTCGAGGATGATGTTAGGGCTGCAAGGGGCGAAACAGGGAAGAAGGACAAGAAGAAGAAATAGCTGAGAGGGAAATTGCGTGGCAAAACTAAAGGCGTGCAGAGATTGTCACTACTTGACTAACGAAACTCAGTGTCCGAATTGCAGGGGTACGAGTCTGTCTACGTCATACACAGGCATTGTTGTGATTCTGCCAGGTAGAGATCCAAAAGATGACCCACGGAGCACATCGTATATCGCCGAACGTCTCAACATCGAGAAGCCGGGCAAGTATGCTCTGAAGGTTCGGTAGGACGAACAGACATCACGTTTACGTTGTTGATGGTGAAAGCTTTATTAGACAACCCCTGGTGGGAGGGCTGACTGGCCTCAGGGGAGGTCATAGAATTAGAAGTGATGCCAATGAAGATTGAAGTTCTTCGCGAGAAAGAGAACAAACCCCTCGCTAGGAAAGAGATTGACTTCCGAGTTGATCATGTTGGAGATACAACTCCAAGCAGGGCAGACATCAAGTCCAAGATTGTCGCACAGTTTGACGCAGACCCATTGGCTGTTGCGATAGAAACACTCACAACGAAGTTCGGCGTTGGTATCACCGAGGGCACTGCTAGAATCTACTCAGACCCAGAGCAGATGAAGAGAATCGAGCTGGACTATATGGTCAAAAGAAACGAAGCGAAGAAAGAGGAGGGCAAGTAGATGGGTCACAAGATGTACAAAGTCGACACCAAGACTGGAACGGTCACATCGACCAAGAGAACTTGCCCGCGATGTGAAAAAGGCACATTCATGGCCGAACACTATGACCGGTTTGCCTGCGGGCGCTGTGGCTATACTGAGTTCAAGCGCAAGGGCAAGTAAGCAGCTTCAATGAACTTAGCCAATCTTGGACATTTATTAGGTGACTATTGAAGTAAAGACCTGTGGTTCAGTATCACAGGTTGCTCTCAGACTTGGTGTGTGTTCAAAGACCATTAGGTGGTGGGACAAGATAGGTCACATCAAGTGCTTGCGTACTCCAAGTGGATACCGGAGGATACCACTATCCGAGGTCAACAGACTCATTGGTAAGCTGCACAGAGAACTCATTGAAGACCCATCTCGAAAACCTTGCGCAGTCTATGCACGAGTTTCAGGCCATCGTCAGAAGACTGATGGTGACCTTAATAGACAACTCAAGGTCATTCCTCATAAAACCTCACTCCTCGCTCCTCAAGCTGCACCTTGATCTCATCAGTGATCTCCTCTATAACGTCCTCATCAATATCGTATTGAGAGAGCTTGCTATGTACTTCTGCTTCGATTATTGTGGGTTCAATTCCTCCTGATAATTCAGTCCAGTCAAGATACTGGTGTATCCATCCTGTCACCTTCACGTCCATACGGCTTCCGTCATCTGACACAAGAGTAGCTGCTATTACTTGACCTCCCGACTCATCTCTTTGTATACTCAAGCCTCTATAATGGAACCTTACAGGCCCTTGTTCCTTAATGAGATCAATATGCTCTTCTATCTCTTCTTGGACTAGACTCTGCATCCTCTTGTTTCCCTCAAGGTCTAGCTCCCTGAGTAAGACTTCCATTCCCTTCCAGAGCAGCTCTTCTAGCTTCTCAGGTTGCATTTGCTCTGCCCTGCTTTCTACTATCTCGTGTTTCCTCACTTCTCCAGTTACTTGCGACAGCATCCTAAACTCCACCTTGTCCAGATGGAGCTTTATTTCAGGTGTCCACTCCTCAAGGATATACGTCCCTGGGAACACTGGTTCATCTAACACTACCTGTCCTCTGCGACGTATCTGCAATAAGTGGATGCTCTCCCTGAACTCCCTTGGAAGACTCTTCGTGTCAGAAGTGTCGAACTCATGAATCACCCACTGTTGGTCGGGCGACTGATATATGAAACATCCAGTCAACAGAATGGCTGCCAGTTCTGGACCGCCCATCCGGAACTCCTCTATTATCTTATGACTCACAGGAATTGGGTTGTCATCAACCAACTCTACTCTCCAGCAGGTCCCATGTCTGTACATCGACTCGTTCAGGAGGGGATCAGGTTGACCTTTTGAACCATCAATGCGTTCCAGATACTCCTCGACATCACTCTTGGCCTTCTGACCTCTCTTCTCCAGTTCCTCAATGGGGACACTCCTGAGCGGGCAGACAGAGGGGTCATGGTGGACACTCAGCTTTAGTCCCGTCAGCCTCTTCGATTGCAGGAGATGTTCTGCGGTTGGTGGTAATCCAAGCGTGGTGAATCTGAACGGACTCTTCCTCTCTACCCATAGCCGGAGGACCGTTGCATCACCCTTGTACTCGATGTCACTGAACCTGTTCCATGCAAACCGTCGTCCATTCACAACGACAGGTTCACACTCATAGTCAGGTCTGCGGAGCAGCTCCAGCGCATCCACAGTCCTCTTCACGAGTAGACGGACTGTTTCACCATTATCATCCAGTATCTCCTTGTCATCCTTATGAAACGTGAGCACATACATCTGTTCCTCTCTGTCAACTGACACATGGCACTCCACGGACTCACAGTTTCTGAATACTGCATTGATGAGCTCCAGTGACAGGTCGACACGTTCTCTCAGGTCAGAGGGAGGGCTACGTACATCAGTCATATCGATTGAGATGAAATTGTGTTCCTCTCTCAGAGTGTACGACCTGAGAAGTGTCACAGGCTCTCTTCGTCTTGTGAAGTACTCTAACCGTCCAACTGGTGTCCAGCTCTCACTGCTAGGTTCAAGGATCCACAGTCCAGTGAGTCCGCGTTGTTCTGCGACCATGATGGGGGTCCTGTCCGAGAGCCTAGATGCTGTGGCACACTCGCTTAGCTTCGTGAGGTTGGTCTCTCCCCAGTGAGGTCTGTCACGGAACAGCTCTTGAAGCATTTTGAGTGGTCCCTTCAGAGAGTCCTCGTGTACAGGAACAAGAGTTGCATTCATCTCATGGCTCCCAGGTCGGTTTTGGAACACCAGCCAAATCCCCGTGGTGTCGATGGTTGGTTCCGATGTTTCGACACTCTCACGTCTGACAAAGATCATCTCTCCAAACCTGACATTACTGGCATGTCTTGTATTTCCAGTGAGGACTGCAAGTGCTCTAGCCCTGTTGCGAAGACTCTGGAGGAGCTTTGTCCTGTGAAGGATGGACTCCCCGGTCTTGTGTGCGTCGTGGTACTTGGGAGTGATACCGAGTCCCGTCAGCTGCCACGGAACAACATAGTCCCAGAGTTCCTCTATTGCGTGTGTCATCCTCCCCACAATCTTTGCTGACCGGACCGCAGCGAGCAGAAGCAGAAACAGATGGTTTCCGGTTATCATGAGGATGTCCGGATGACGCCGCAACAGCCGTTCGACATACTGTCGTTGTGGTCCATTCAGACTGGGTGGTATCCATGACCGGACCTTTCGTAGTGTATTCCAGAGACCTCTGCTCAAGGCATCAAGCTCGAGGAAACGCCGAATCGCACGCAACGAGTTCATCGCGTCCTGAGAGCTCTCACCACGCGTTCCTCTTACGCTCACAAGTATCTCTCTAAGGTCATCAAGGAACTCACTCCATTCCTTTGACTCCGATTTGTCTCTCCTGAGAAAGCTCAGTGCCCGTCCAATCTCAGCGAGCTCATTCCTTGCAATTGTAAGGTCATCACAGCCATCCACCACCATCAGCGCTTCGTGGGGCGGCCTCGTGTTGACCTTCAGATGGTCGACACCTAGACGTGTGGTCCGGTATTCGCGTCGATGGTTGATATGGTGCATCGGTTCGAGACGCTTGACCCTGCCATCTGTCCTCAACTCCGTTCTGAACTGGTACGGAGTGAGTGTTAACCGTGAAGAGAGTGGTGATGGAGAGTCCGGAGTGTCAGGAAGAGGTGACCTGTGTGTCTTGACCTCTTCGGTATCAATGCTGTTATCCAGCATTGGCGCGCAGATATGTGGTAGGAGTTCGAGCGCTGTATCGATGTCATCCTCCCCATAGGTGGTAAGGGGTCGGCCTCTTGTACCACCAGAACCTGTAGTCTTGTGGTAGATCTTCTGTCTTGGTTCATCTTGTTTCTTCTTGTTCTCATCCGACCGGAATCTCTCACCCCATTCTCGAAGGACATCGATCACTACCAACTTGGTTTCGATACAATCTGGACGTTCAATCACTATCATTCGGACATCATCGTCAGCGGGGGCGTAGGCCCCGAAGCGTGGTGGTGGCATCGGTGTGTTCCACACTATCTCATCTACATAGTGCATCCATGGACTGCCTGTGTAGAAGGGTCTGACACAACGAGTGTCGTATCTCTGACTGGTAGCACTGAGCGGCACTGGGCGCCCGAACCACACCAATTTGGAGTCCTTTGGAACATCATCAAGGAACTGTATCAGGAACTCGTCTAATACATCTGCAAGGTGCTCGGGTGTGGCCTTTCTCACCATGTCCCATCCAGTGACAATGATGAATGGTCTGTGAGCCTGGCTCATGACGGGACGGGTTGACTTGGTCACATTACTGATTGAGTCTCTGTCATGGGTGTATGCGCGAAGGACAGATGACAGATCAACGAACCGGACTCGTTTCTTGACGAATCGCTGTATTGAAGACGAGTGTGACTTGAGTCTGAGTCGTGTTGCTCGGAGTACAGGATTTGAGTATTCCCCGGTGAGGTCAAACCAGACAACATCCCTGTGCTTTCCTCGCACAAGCTTATGGACATACTGCAGACCATGCCACATAGCGGCGACTCTCGCGGCTGACTCTGCTGGTGAACCCTTCCCTGCCACAGACAGATATAGGACAAACTCACGGCCGTTTCTCCTCTCTCTCCGGTAGCGGAACGAGTCGAAACGTGCGAGTTTCTTTAATGGGGTTTCAACTGTGTTGTCTGCACCCTCAGAGAACACCACCAACCCCATGTGAATAGACCGGTCCTCCGGCTGGAAGAGTTCCCTGTCAGCGATGCGTCCCTGCTGCGTCTTCTTGTAAGCATCAATGACAAGTGACGGTAGTCGTTCTCGTATCTCCTCCCAGTTCTCCTTTGAGTCCACCACAAGTACGGCCTGTGTCAGGTCATCAGGGGGTGAGTCATCGGCACGTACTATCTTCCGATAGTCTGCGATCAGAGCAGCAGTGTATGCACTAAGCTGCATCTTCTCGTATCTCGATGGTGTTCCAGCGATGACTCTCTTCCATTCATCATCTGTCGTCTTGTGTCGGTCAAGGATAGGCTCAACGACTCTGACAGTCAGGTCCGAAGACTTTGTGCCTATAGCATACAGGTCTAGGTTGAATGAGCTCCTTGTCTTGATCTCAATTACCATGCATGGTTCCCAGACCACTGTATCCGGGGAATCGTCAGCGTGAGGGAGCGTCTTCCTTCTGAAGAGTACGAGGTCGACACGACCTGTGCCATCTGCCACCGGAATCTCGGCTATCAGAAGTAGTCCTGACTTGTCTGGTGCCATGGTGTCCCCATAGCGGATTGGACCGTACATGGTGAAGGGTGCTCGTGTTGAGTAGGCATGAGAGATGAAGTCGTGGAGAGCGACACCCATTCTGCGGCTCTCCTCGACAGCTAGCTGTAGTATGTGTTCCGCATCTCTATGTGTCAGAGTCCCATTCTCAACAAGGTCTTTGATAAATTCGATATGGATCTTCCAGTCCAGAAACTTCTCTGTCTGATACTTCTCGACAATACGGAGAAATAGATCCTTACACTCTTCGGACTCGTAATCAGGAACTGCACCCTCATCATCAGTCTTGTTCTCATCGATTGCGGGTACATCAAAGTGGATGAGTTCATCGTCGTCATCAACACACTCATCGCTCAAGCTTTGGGTCATCTCTGAGTCTTGCGTAGTATCTGTATCGTCCATGCTCTGCAAAATAGTCGATGTAATAGACTGGGAGCGTCCGTTCCGCTTCCCGAACTGAGTACGGATTCTGAGTACAATCTCTCTCAGTTCCTTTGCTGCATCGGGTGTGAAGTGTGCTCGACCAGATCTTCTGTCGGTGTAGACAAAGTCCAAGAATGGTGTCAGTCTGTCTATGAGTTCGTCGATATATCTCTTAGCTGCACGCCGAGGAAGGCCATACTTCAGACACTGTCTGCATAGTTCAACCAGGTGACTTCGAATCATGTCAACAAAATCGAGTTCAGGCATGGAGTGTGTCGGGATGTATTCCGGGTCACGAGAGCTTCCAGGGTAACCAAAGACCATAGTTCCATCCTGATTCACAATCCGTCGTACACCAGGGAACGGGTAACGTTCCGTGGCCATGTCACGCAGTCTGCTCCCAGCATAGTCCCACAACTGGTTGAGATACTTCTTGTTCTCCCCTCTCCTCTTTCGCTTCACCTCAGTGTTGCCATATCTTACTGAGGTCTTTAGCATGATCTTCTGAAAGTTGCGACGGATGTTGTTCTCGACATCTTGCAGCACTCTGGCTTTCGGCGACTTTTCCTGAACAGTCTTGTAGTACTCCCTCTTAGCATCATCCCAAATCCTTCGCATACCTTTCCTGCCACTGCCTCCTCCGTAGAGAGGATAGGTCTTGTCTGTGACCCTTTCGCGTGCGAGGGCCAGTGTAGCTGAGAGTCCAAGGTTAAGTCCCTTTGTCAGCACTCTTCCGGGCTTTCTCGGAGGCGCAAGAATTGGCATTATTATCAGGTATCTTCATAATTATTTATATACTTTTTCGGGTTAGGTCCAGAATGAATTCTTTCATTTGAACCCTTTCTGTCAAACAATCACACATTTCCGACAGCGCTTTAATCTAATCTTGTTAATATTATATCGGTGTTTATAAGGACAAACCCGTTACAAGACTCTGAGAAAGGACAATGACGCAAGAAATCCAGCGCCGTCCCTGGGAGCAGTACAAGCAGCATAAGACAATGGACGGTAATATTATATCGGTTGGATCTCGAAGACCCCACCAGTATCTTGTGGAGTCCTTTGCACTCAACTCCTACCACAGAAAGGTGTCAAGGAAGGGTGAAGGGAGAGTACCAGACCCCCAATTCAGAAGGAGGGCAGTGAGCCAAGTACAGACTCTCTCAAGGACTGCTACCGGTCGGAAGTGTAGTTTCATTGATCTCAAGACACTCATAGAACACTTCCAGAAGTACTGCAAGGCGGTCAATTTAATCCTTGAAAGAGTGTACTCCAACGACGAACACTCTGAGGATGTTGGTGAGCAACTGAGTAAGAGCCGGTCGCGTGGTTATGTTGTACTGATGAATGAACACGACCTAAAGTGGGACAAGGACAACGAATTCGGAAAACTGATCTTCGGAAGGATGCACAGGAATGCTCTTGAAGCAGCCGCTCGAATAATCCTCGCTGACCACACAAGGAGGGGACTCGTTAGGACTCTCGTGAGGATACTTGTAGAGTCCGAGAATGACTTGAACAGACTCATGAAGAACAAGCGAGTACCAGCTGACCTCATCAGGCGTGTGCGTGACCAATCTGAGACAAAGCGCAATGGGTCCAGTTTCTACTACGCTTTATCTGCATGCAAACAGGTCCGGCGAGTCCTTGACGAACTTGTTCTCTCTAAGATCCCAAAGCCCTCTGTTGAAAGGCAAGCCCCTGTCTCAACAGAAGGAACCGACTCATCACTTCCGAACGACCAAGCACCCAGAAAGCAACGCATTCGCGAAGGGCGCAGAGCAAGACAGAGAGCGAAAGTCAGGAAGTCATGGAAGGACAAGTCCAAGAATTCTGAGAGTATCAAAGACCTCATTCGCTCTGAGGTCTCTCGTTGGAGCAAAGAGGGCTTTCCGTTCACTATACCTGTCTTCAGAGCAACCACTGAGGACTTCAGCGCAAGCACAGAGAATACGACTGGTCAGGGTTATTGGGTTAGGTCTGACCCTGAACGACCTGATGAGATCATCCTCTACATCAAGACCCCACCCGGTCTACAGAGTGCTGAATGTGATCCAGACTCACCCTATCGGAGTCAGACACTCCGTTTCAGGTTCCTGAACTGGTTCCCTAGGAAGGCCAAGAGAGCGCAAAAAAAGGCAGAAAAGGCAAGAGCAGCTGGGAACATTTCTAGAGCAGAGCAACTGACTTTCAGGGCTGCTGTCTTCACAGACATGAGCGAGCAGTTGATGAACACCATTGCACTGCACCATGTCGCGCGAGAACTGACAAACCTCAAGGCACGGAAAGACCTAGACACAGAGAGTATTGTAGAGCTTGAGGAAAAACTCAAGAAACTGCGAATATCTCGAAGGTCTGCTCCCCCACGACTCCAGCTCCGAGGGAACAGAGTCATCCTCTCAATACCGTTCCTGTCACCAGATAAGAAACTACTTGAGAAGACACTTGATACATCCCAACTCACAGCATATGCAGGGGTTGATAGGGGGATACGCTTTCCAGTGACGTTGTCAGTCCGTGATGAACATGGTACATATCACGACAGACACATCGGTCTCAAAGGGTTGTTTGCAAAGCGTGAAAGACTCAGACATAGGACCAGAGAACTGAGTTCACAGATAGACAGAAGAAAGAACAACTGGGAGAAGAAGCACCCGGGGCTGCAGGCACCAGCCTATATCCTGAAAAAGGAGATGGAGCTGGCATCCGTGTGGCGAAAGGTCAGACGCCTCGACCGCGAGATCTCCCATCTAGTCGCATCTGAAACAGTCTGGTTCTGTGAGAAGCATAGGGTGAAGACTGTCTACTTCGAGGACCTCCGTTCCTTCGAGGGGAAGGGCGGGATGCACTCACACAGCTGGAAGTTATCGACCAATCTCTGGGGACTCATGATTGAGGGAGTCAGGTACCGAAGACAGGCCATGGGTCACAGGAGAGGTGGTGTCTGGACAGTGAGTCCCGCGTGGACCTCACAGACCTGCAGTCGATGTGGAGAGAGAGGTGTCCGTGTGGAGCGCCCCGATGACACAAAGGAGATGAGAGGAGGAGAGCACTTTTTCTGTCCTCACTGTCAGAACCGGATGCACGCCGACGTTAACGCGGCGCGTAATATAATCAAGATAAAACACGAGGCCAGTGCCGTCCCTGGCCGGACAGGACAGCGATGTCCAACTTTGTCCAAGTTTCAATGAACGGTAAGTAAGCCCGTATCATTCTATTTCTGCATCCTTCTCCTGTGAGCCTATTCGCCAACTATGGCCATAACCCATCTCACGAAGAGCAATACCCCAACAACTAACGTGAGTAGGACATCGATTGCGAAGATCCCTGGCATAGTGACCTCCGCCGACGCTGCCAAGAGCATGGCGAGTGGGAAAGTCACTATGAAGGGCAAGGTAGCAATGGTGAGTGATACCTCCTCGCTTGAAATCATGGCGTTGACCAGGAGAACAATCCAGATTGTGTAGATAACTGCCAGCAACGCCAACTCGAAAATCATTGTCCCTCACCTGATGATTGTATCTTCTCATCACGCAGGATAGCATTTGTCAGTTCCGGATGCATTAGCGAGCCTTATACACCCCACTGAAGGAAGACGAGGTAAGAGAACGGCGAAGAGAAACGAAAGAAGGCCTCTTGGCTCGGCCTATGAAAACCCTTAAAACCCGCGTGACGTGATTCGAGAGATGCAAGCAGCGAGAATGATTTCATTCTGGCGTCTGTTTGTTCAAATAGCGGGTTGGGGAAGCCAGGTCTATCCCGCAGGGCTCATAGATGCCTGTTTCTTAAAACAGGCATTTGAGGAACCCTGAGATCGATTGTTCGAATCAATCACCCGCTACCATTTCTTCTCTACGAGGCCAGAATAGGCACTAGGAGGCGAATTGAACTGACTCCGCTTCCAAGAGCCCTACGAATCGACCATGCATATCTTTCACTTGCATCGCTCTATCTTATGATCGTAACCTCACGCATTCGTTGATTCCTCCACCAACCAAGGTTTTTCCTCGGGCATCTCCTCCCATATCTCAGGAGGTTTGGGAGGTGGTTTCAATCTGATAATGAGGATGCCGACTATCAGGAGAATGAAAGTGGGCCCAAACAGCACCATTGGACCATCCGGATGCAGAAGCAACATGATGAGAACTGGTATGAGGAGGATCGTGATGGGAAGCTCACTCACGATGCCAAGTGCCAATGTGTGCTTCTTGGTTGTTCGCGCCATGTAGAGTCGGACCATCTGACAGGCGTAGGCTAGTCGGAGGAAACCAAAGGGCATCAATATAGCGAAAGTGAAGGTATCTGATGTTTCCAGATGCGTGCCCCAGGGCGCCAAAGTGAAGCTCCAGAGAACTGCAAGCACACCAAAACACAGGCCATCGTGGAAGGTGAAAGAAAACATAAGTGGTGCAAGGAGAGCGACAAGAGCCATCATAATCCCGACAACCAGAGGATTGACCGATTTATCCTTGGCAGCAGGAGTTGCGGGTTCTTCAGACATATTGAGACCGCCCTGGTGATTTCACGCTCTCAATTAACCAGTGTGGCCATCGCCTTAAGTTCCTTTGTTCTGAGCAACAAGTGAAACGGTAATAGATGAGGTTCATATGCCATATTCAGCGATCCTAGTAGTCTGATGCAATAGCATTGCTATGTGCGCTTCTTCTGCAATTCTTGGCTACTCAGGGCTGGCCTATGTGCTATTCCCAAATCCAAAGCGTTTAGGATGAGGCTATCAGTGTTTATTCTACACTGCAGGGTCAAGATATCAGGGATGGTATTTTCACAATGATCGAGTCCAGCTCAACTAGGGTTTTATATGAAGCTGGGTCATTGAATCGATAATCGTGTTCTCTAGGACAGAGAGCATGTCATCAAAGTCGTCATCATACTCCCTGATGACAATCTCCTCGAGTTCACGAACGTATGCTGGGTATGCATGGTTCATATCTACACCATTCTTGACACACATACGAATCATGCTACTTGCTTTCTTGATTCCATGTCTTTCAACAAGTGTGGCAATCTCATAGGTCACCCCACTGGCAGCTGGCAGGCTCTGACTAACCAGAATTAGAAACAAGTTCGGTCTATAGTTCTTCAGTATTCGCCGAAACTTCTCGTTTGCAAGCTCCTTGCTGTCACCTTCAGTCGGAGCCCCATCTAGCTCCTCCATTACAAGGATGTTGAATCCACGGTCCTTGAGCGCCTTCCCCGCTTTCTTCCTGAATTCTAGGGCTTCTGGGGGAAAACCGGAGCCAAGAAGAAAGACAACGTAATCGAGTTTCCAGAGGACGATGTTTTGATCTTCCGCTTCGCCTTGTTTACTGAAATCCTCACGAAACATCGCTCTTACCAGGCTCCAATCCTGTATGAATCAATAGATATACTTAAATCGCCAAGTAACGTGTTTGTTATTGATGGTAACGTTCATGTTACTGGTGGTGTGGTTGAAATGACCAATACTGTTAATGTATTGAAAGAAGTACTGAATCATAAGTGGTCATTGAAAATCTTGGAATCATTGGGTGAGGGCGAGATGACCTTCACCAGTTTGAAAAGAGCGTTAAGAGCTTCACACAATCCACAAGTTTCAAGAGCAGTTGCAACCCTAGACAGACTTGCACTTGTAGATCATGTATTCACTGAAGCGGGTGACTTCTACAGGATAAGTGCCAGAGGAAGACGAATCCTTGAGATTGTCAAGGGGATTGAGAAGGAGCAATTAGAGGTTGTCCATTAGCACTTCCTCAGTAGCAATGAATCCAATGTTTTTCTATCCTACGAAAACGCTAGTCAAGTGAGAGAATGGCCTATCTCGTCATGAGCTCATCTGTTCCAGCTGTGGCGTCGTACACGAGTTTCCCCCACGCTCTTTCAATGGACGGCGGGTACTCGACATCCTGCAGTCCTCTACTGCGGCCTACCCATCGCCAGCATGGCACACTCTCGACAAGTTCTAACTTGTATAGATTAGATCTCATGTCATCAAATCGAATCTCAAGGCCAGTGCCTTCTGTAAACCCAAGTGCGTCTATGTCAACTACTTCAAGCGGTATGCGACCTGTGACATTGCCCTGAGGAAAGTTAGACAGATAGTATCGCATCTTTTTTCCAGTCACAGGGTCATCCAGTATGGCAGCAACATGCGGCCTTGCATCAGGATCCCAGAAGCGAGGAACAGCTGGCCGACGCAGTAGAACAAACTCATCGACCATTACCGGATGGCTAGACACACTTGACTGAATCGCGTTCCTCTCCAGTATCAACTTTGAAATCTTGTATATAAGCCAGTGTAGCACGGCAGAGTGCTTCTAGGATGCACTCTAGTGGTGCTCTAGCATGGCCTATCAAAAGCGTGAGGAAATATGGTAGCTCGACTGTCGAACCTTGCCGCTCAACGGTAATGATTATGCTGCTGGTACTTAACAAACGGACAGCATAGATTGAACACTCTACCTTGCCTAGAAGAGCGACTCTCAATTCTCATCAGGGTCATCAGGAAGTCCAATCACCAACGGGCGTCCCTCATAGATTGAACGCACCACTTTCTGCCGCGCACTAAAGAGAAGCCGCCATATTGTGCCTCTGGATACACCCATAGCCGCCCCGGCTTGTTCCTGGTACAGCCCTTCCAAATCGACTAACCTGAGAGTTTCAGCCTCCGCAAGATCAAGGTATAGTGCATTATCATCTACCAAGGGCTCAGGATTCAACCGGTGTGCCTTGGGGTGCTCTTCGATGTTAGGTTGAAGTGGAAACCGACCTCTTTGGCCTCTTCGTCGTCTGTGCATTGGATTTCGCCCACCTGCGATACTCGCATTGCATGAGTCGCCGAGTCATTAGTCATCATAAGCGGTATACTTAAATTCGTTCCTATGCACACAATTAATGTTGTGTATATGCACAAAAATAGGACCTTGAAGGCGAATTGAAAAGATGGCATATGGTGGTTATGGTCGCAGAGGCGGTCGTGGCGGCGGTAGAGGCCGTTGGCCAGGCAATGGGCCATTCAGTCATCTCCCCCCATGGGAGAGACCGGGCTGGCTCTATGGGCCAGGCTCCTGCTGGAGTCTAGGTTATCGGAATCTAGCTGTAGGATACAGCACAGCTGCGACACCGGTTGTTGCTAGTGATGTTCAGACACTGCAGCAACAGAAGAGCATGATGGAGGCCCAGCTGAAGGCGTTGCAGGAAACCATCTCTCGAATAGAAGAGAGAATGAAGGAGCTAGAGAAACAGTAAGCGAAAAGCGGAGTGGACAAGTCCCTCCTTCGCTCCCGCTTCCTAGTTGGGTAGGCTCTTTTCGATTCTACCCCAGATTTTAGTCAAGATCTCTGTAAGTTCGTGCTTGGGGGCGAACTCAGGCACTGTCTTTGCGGCGACCATTGATTTTGTCATGGTCCGGTCGAATGGAACTCGACCGAGAACTGTAACTCCAATGCTTGCACAGTACTTCTCAATCTGCTCTGTGTTTTCTAGGTTGATGTCATACTTGTTGATTATCACTCCGGATTTCACTTTGAAGCGCTGCAGCAAAGACAGAATGCGCTCCATATCGTGAACCCCGCTGAGTGTGGGCTCAGTGACGACAACCCCCATGGTGAGTCCAGTGACCGTTGCGATTACTGGGCATCCAATTCCAGGAGAACCGTCGATAAGGATCCGTGTCTTTCCAGCGGCCGAAGCAAGCTTTATGCCAAGCTGTCTTACTTCCGTGACCAGCTTCCCTGAATTGCCTTCGCCAGGCAGCAGCTTTGCATGAGACATCGGCCCGAAGCGCGTGGTTGACTCGTATAGATGTCCAGACACGCGGTCTTTCATCTCTATTGCATGCTCAGGGCATACATGGGCACATACACTACAGCCCTCGCACGCTATTGGATCAATCTCTGGAGGGTGCGCAGCCTCAAAGCGGCAATGCTCCGAACAGAGACCACATTCAGTACATAGTTCCGGGTCTATGTAGGCGACTTTGGAGCCAATGAAATCCGTCTTGGTCACAATTTCTGGATGAAGGAGAATGTGTAGATCTGGTGCATCGACATCGCAGTCCCCCAGTATTAGGTTGCCTGCAATGGCTGCGAAAGCAGCAGCTATCGTTGTCTTTCCCGTGCCGCCCTTCCCACTTACGATGGCAATCTCAACGACCATCTTAGAGCGCCTCCTTAATCTCTTCGAATACTGCCCTGAATCTCTCTGACCATTCGGGCATCTCCAAAACAAAAGGCACTCCTCTGGAATACAACTCGGCAATCTTCCTGTCAAAGGGAATTTCAAGAAGTATTGGTATGTTTTGTTCTGCACAGTACGCGCGAACCTTGTCATCGCCAATGCCATCTCTATTCACTATCAAACCGTATGGAATTCCCAATTTCTGAACCACATCGACAGTCATCGCCAAATCGTGAAGTCCGAAGGGCGTTGGTTCTGTAACGAGAATCAAGTAGTCACTTTTCCTCATGACCTCAATTACAGGACAGGCAGTTCCTGGTGGAGCATCTAGGATATTGATAGCCTTTGGATCTATCTCATTCTTCACCGCCTTAATCAAAGTGGTAGCGATTGGTTCCCCCACCTTTAATGCACCATAGATCAGTCTGATATCGCCAACATTGGCAGAGTGAATCTCACCAACTTGCCGTCCGACCTCACTGATGGCTTTCTCAGGGCAGACAAGTGAGCAACCACCACAAGAATGGCAGAGTTCCTCATAGACAAGAACGTCTGTTTTTCCTACAAAGAGTGCGTTGAACTCACAGAATTCAGCACATTTTCCACATAATGTGCACTTCTCAGAGTCAATCACTGGCGTCGGAGATAGTACAGGAACCGATTCTATGTCTGCAGGATGAAGCAGAGTATGCACATTCGGTTCCTCAACATCACAATCAAGCAGCCTTGCACGTCCGATTGAAAGAGCAAGATTTACTGCCACGGTGGTCTTGCCTGTACCACCCTTTCCACTAGCCACTGCAACAATCAACAGCATGCACTTCTCTAAGATTCGATTGCTGTCTACTTGTGGTGTGCGTCTGTACAGCCTTCTGTAAGCTCTTCAAGCTCTCGCTTGACAAAGGAGGCTACGACATCGTCGACTGAGTGGCTGTTTGCCCTAAGGACAGCGATATTCTGACTCTCGAAATTTCTGATTCCTCGTGGACCCATCCCGCTTACGATAATGACGGTAGGCTGGTAGTGCATCACATTATCGTGCGCATGTCCTCTACCGCCTGTGTGTTCGCTAGTATTGGCATGAACTGCTTTAGCAGAAACCGAACCATCGTCGTTCAAATCAAGTACCGCGAAATATTCAGCGCGACCGAAATGCGCAGCAACCACTTTTCCTTCTGAATCATCAGTTGGGATTACGATTTTACTCATCGATTTTACCACCCTCCGCGACCTCTACCGCCGCCTCCGCGACCACGTCCCCCACCGCGGCCCATACCACCACCACGGCCCATGCCGCCGCCCATTCCAGCTCCGGAGCCCTTTTGGGTCGGTCCGGGAGTAGCAAGCTTGGTCAGTGATCCCTGCTTAAAGCTCTCGATTGCATCCTTAACTGTGCCTGACACGCCAGTCATGATTTCAATGCCAGCATTCTGAAGTGCAGGATAAGCGTTCGGGCCAACACTACCGGTAATCACGGCTTCCACACCCATTGATGCGACTGTCTGTGCGGCTTGGATACCGGCACCCCCAGAAGCACTCATGGCCGAGTTAGAGATAGCCTCGAATTGCATGGTTTCTGAGTCGGCAACAATAAAGTAAGCGCATCTACCAAACCGAGGATCGATAGGAGCAGCTAGGTCGTTACCTTGAGAGGTTACACAAATTTTCGCCATTTTTTACACCCTGTTTAATGAATCAGGATTCGTACTAGATTGTGAATCTGGATTCATAAAAACTCATCGGTATGGAACTAAAGAAGCGCGTAAATGACTTGGTACTAAGCCTACTCTCTCAAATGTCAGGGAAGCTTCCTCTTGACTTACTCCAGCAACCTCAAGGACGTATTCAATCTTGCCTTGAATCGCCGCCGTCAGCTTCTTCTTCTAGTCACTTGTAGTAATAGTAGAATGCTGATATACTAGCGACTACAACCGTTCCAATCCACACCATTACGAGTGCAATTAAAGTTTCAAAAGATGCACCTGTTAATGAAAGAACTACGAGTGCAAGCGGGATCACATAGAGAACGAAAGCAAATCCATTACGAGTCGCTTTGTCGGAGATTTGCGAAGTACGCTCGTCCCGCAAATTCATCCCATAGATAGAGAATCCTACCAATACTATAGGAGGAATAAGGACCGCAAAGGATAATGGTAAAGAGGGAGGCCAGGATTCAGTTGGTGAAATTAAGCTTACGATGAGCGTTGAAGCAAACCACGTTAAAGGTATAATAATCAACAATATTGCAATACTCTTTTTCGATAGTCTTTCTAGATTATTTTCCATTTTTGATTCACCTTCATTTCCTGAAATAATACACTCCCGACGCATACATCACTGCTATAGAGAAAAACCAGAGGGACAAGACAGCTGCTGGTGCGTCAAGTATTAGGAAATCAAGAGCTATCAATGCACCTGTCCAAGGCAACGCGAGTAGTAGGAATACGAAGCCATTAAGTGCTGCGATATTCAGGATGTGCGTGAATCGCTCATCTTGATGCTTTTCCATTGCTTTTGGAACTGGTATTGTGAATACTACTGCAAGCAGAACAACAATTGCTCCACTCCAAATTCCCGAAGGGGAAATGAACCATGCCGCAACAATAGTCACAGCTGCAACAATCAGCGCAACAACATTGGCAATTCGGCTACGTTTCAATTTTCTCAGCTCCATATTCAAATATCTCTTCAATTGCCATTCCGAATTCATGTGCTATTTTGAATGCAAGGACTAATGATGGATTATAGGTTCCCTTTTCCATCGAAATGATGGTTTGTCTGGTCACCCCAAGTCGTTTTGCTAGACCTTCTTGTGTCCAACCTTCAGATCTCAGTGAGTGCTTCATCTTTTTTTCACGGAGATCCTTGAGTTTGTTTACGATCATTTATGGTACATCCGAACGGCAATGTAAAGTATACTTGACGTAAAATAAACTTTACATTTAAGCTCTTCCATTGGGCGTTAGTTATGAAACTTGACAAACATGTTAATGCCAAGAATTGGCGATGGAGCAAAGATATCACTCTTGATAAAATAACTCACTTGAATGGAACAACCAGCACATCACCATGGAAGGTGGTGTATAGCACTCAGGGGAGTCCGCGGCTGTTCACCATGCCCAGATGAGCCTTCTCAGCCTCAATGATGATGCCGGGATGGTTGATGATGACCTCGCCGTGGGAAGAACTGTGAAGACCCTCTGGGTCGCTGGGAGTGATACTCCAATAGCAAGGCAGGAGAAGGAAGCCAGGTATGTGGGAGGGATACCATCTCGATGATGACAGACAAAGCCCCTGCTGACTCCAGATTCCGATGGAGGATGGTGACATCTGGCAGGGGAAGGGTGGAACACAGGAGTTTCTTGCAGTTGAGTGCCACTCACATGAAATGTAAGAAATAGGTTATGATTTATCATGTAGGATGTACAATCTAGTGATGTACAAGGGAAGTGAGTCACGATGGGATTCAGTGTTGGTATAGTTGGCAAGCCCTCATGTGGCAAGACATCTTTCACAAATGCTGCTTGTATGACCGATTTCAAGGTAGGGAGTTATCCATTCACAACAATTGAGGCGAATGTGGGCGTGACCCATGTCCGAACGCAGTGTGCATGTAGAGACTTTGATGTGACAGATAACCCACAGAACTCAATCTGTATTGATGGCATCAGGCTTGTACCCATTAAGATGATTGACGTGCCGGGCTTAGTACCAGGCGCTCATGCGGGGAGGGGGATGGGTAATCAGTTCTTGGACGACCTCAGACAGGCAGATGTTCTGATACACATTGTTGACGCTAGCGGGGCCTTGGACGCCGAGGGCCAAGAAATGGATGCAGGCAGTCATGATCCCGTTGAAGATGTGAAGTTCTTGGAGGAGGAGATCACTGCGTGGACACTAGCCATCGTCCAGAAAGATTGGAAGAGAATCGTTGGGCGGGTTAGAGCTGAGGGAGCGAAACTCGATGAGTTACTTCTGGAGAAACTCTCGGGGCTCAAGATATCCAGAGGTCACATACTCAAGGCAGTTCGGGACACAGGACTGAAGGCCGAATCTGCAGATAACTGGACTGAAGAAGAGATGAAGAACTTCGTTAGGACTCTGCAGAGAATAGCAAAGCCGACAATTATTGCGGCCAACAAGATTGACAGGCCTAATTCTGAGAAGAACTTCAAGCGCCTGCAGGAAACCTTTCCCGAGCTTCTGGTCGTTCCTGTGAGCGCCCTGGCTGAAAAAGCGCTCAAGGATTTGGATAAGAAAGGAGTGATCCGCTACATCCCCGGCGATGATGATTTTGAGATAACGAAAGCCGATGTGCTCAAAGAGACCGAGCTTGCTCAGCTGGAGAAGATAAGAGTAGAGATTCTCAAGAAGCATGGAGGCACTGGTGTACAGAACCTGTTGAACAAAGCCGTTTTCGATTTCCTAGATATG